>JACCEA012016209.1_pt1 | contig 14034 bp, 17 predicted proteins | sample 7449851 | NCBI WGS metagenome assembly JACCEA01 (sample SAMN15323453, study PRJNA562643) | freshwater metagenome | isolation source: river surface water | place: USA:Blue River Watershed | collected 2017-08-18 | reverse complement strand
CACCATCCTTATTTTAGTTTTTGATTTTTAATATATTGTTTGATTTATACATTATATTGCTCATAGCTATATATTAACATATACACTAGAAAGTGACAATAAAAACTGGAATTGTCCACCTTCAATTGCTTACGCAAATTAGGTGGACGTGCCTTATATCCCCATATCTGAATCTAGGGGCTTTACGGCACACGTGGTAAAATACCATACAGAGCGAAAATATTTAATATTTCGTTCCGATTCTTTCTTAATGTCATCAACCTGTTTTAAAATCCATCGGCGTAATACACTTTGTGGTATTTCTAACTGCTGTGAAACAAGTGCGGCATGATGCTTGCCGTAACGCTTTAATCCGTTTCCAATTTGGTTAAGAATATCAAAGGCATCGCTCGATTTAGTAATACAGATGGTGCAACAATATGTGTCGCCTGTATCTTGCGTACCATGTTCAACTGCATAAGCAATATTATCTTTTACCGTAAAGTAAATATCAAAGCTACCTAAAAGCATTATGAGCACTTCCTTTCAAGTTGTTTTGTTTTGATGATTATCCCATTTTGCAATGCTAAGTAATATCCAACATTTTCTTTTAACTGTACGATAGGTTCAAACATAACAAAATGTGAACCATCAAGCGTATTAACATGAGCCATTGGCTTACCTTTTTTAGTTTTAGTTTCCTTATATTTTGTAACAATTACAGCACGGACATTCCGTCCGTTATCTAACGATGTATCGTAAGCGTCAAGAGCATTAATATCAGAAAATCCTAATACATCCATCTCTCCTTTAAAGATGTCGAAACCTTCTTTATGTTCTGCAGGAATCATTTTAGCTTCGTATCTTTCGTATTTCGATTTCCATTCATTATATTTATCAATCGAATGCTGTAATTTCTTTTCATAGTTTTCGATACCTTCTACTGCAATAAGCTTTTCAATCGATTTTCGTTGTTCAGTAAAGTACTGCATACGCTGAATCGCATTCTTTTTATTATTGTATTTTTTCTTAATATCGTCTATAATACAGTACAGATATTCTCTATCTCCCAAGAAGTCTAAAGCACCAGATTTTACAAGTGATTTAAGCTGTAAAGCATTGTACTTTTGATAGATGTGTTCGATTGTATATTCATCTTTGTTCGGTTTTTCAATAGTGCCGATACCCTTGATGTAAGTAAGACCAATTCGAATTGCACCATTTTCAATCGTCCACTTGTTTTCACTGTATCTCAAATCTGGTGGTAATAACTTAATACCTTTGGATTTTATTTCGGAAATGAAAGGAAGGATTTTCTCTTGCTTACCATGTTCGCTATTAATACTCGAAATGTAAAACTCCAAAGGATAATGAGCTTTAAGGTATGCCGTTATCCAACTAATATAACCGTAAGATTGGCTGTGACCTTTACTGAAAGAATAGGATGCAGATGCTTCAATAGCACTTAAAATTCGTTCGGCAACTTCTTTATCAGTACCATTAGCAACAGCTCTTTCGACAAACTCTGACGTAATCTGTGCCATAAGTTCTTTATCTTTTTTGCCAACTGCACGCCGAACAGTATCAGCTTCTGCCATTGTATATCCTGCAACCGCCTGTACAATAGCCATGATTTGTTCTTGAAATACCATAATGCCGTAAGTTTCACCAAGAATATCTTGCATGGCTTTACTGGGGTATGTAAATTGTTTTCCTGCTCGTCTTTCAAGGTATTCATTTAACATACCAGACTGAATACAGGAAGGACGATAGAGAGCAACTACAGTGATTAAATCTAAGAATCCTTTCGGACGCATTGCCTTAAGTGTATTAATCATTCCATCAGATTTCATTTGGAATACACCAAGCGTATCGCCATTACAAAGAAGTTCTTCGGTTTTATCGTCTGTCCATGGCAGATGGTTTACATCGATTGGTGTATCTAGGTACGATACACATTCTTCAATTACGTCCAATGTACGCAAACCAAGAATATCTTCTTTAAGTAATCCCATTTTTTCAAGATACTTAAAGTTACAACTTGCTACATAGATTATTTCTTTTGTTTTAGAATCTCTTTGATATTCAAGCGAACAAAACTTTCGAATATCTTGATTTGATACGATTACACATGACGCATGTTTGCCAAAGCTGAACATAATCGATACAAACTTAATTGCCAAATCGATTAGACTTGATGTTTCTTTCGTACGAATACTTTCTAATAATGCGATTTCTTCGTCAATATCAGTAACTGCTCCTGTTTCATCGTCATCATCAATCTTAACGATTTGTTTACTAAGATTCTTAATGTAAGCATCTGGCAAATCCATTGCCTTGCCTGCGTAGGTTAGTGCGCCACGAGCTTTCATATAGTTAAAAGTTCGGCATTGATACACATAGCCGTATTTCTCTTTGATGTAATCGATAACCTCTCTACGCCTAGCCTGGGATACGTCCAAATCAACATCGGCAGGGCTAATTCGATTAGGGTTTGCGAATCGTTCGAAATACAAATTGTTTGTAATCGAATCTAGTGTAGTCAAACCTAATAGGTAAGCGCATTCACAATTTGAGATAGACCCACGACCATGACCGGTAGGAATACCCATTCTTTTTGCATTATCCCATATGTCTTTGGTAATCAATAGGTAATCGAAATAATCGACCTTTTCTAGGATGTCAATTTCGTGTAAAATACGCTCATCGACTAATTTTTTATCATTACCGTTAACTTTACCCAGGATTTTGTCTTTATAACCATTACGCAATTCGTCTAAAAACATTTCTTTTGCTTTACCGTCTTTAGCAAACTTAGGATAGAGGTGTTGTCCAAACTCAATCGTCACATTACATTTATCGAAAATCTCATTGGTGTTGGCGATTGACCTATCAACAAAATCTTTCGGTAAGTATGACAATTTTTGCTGAACTTCTTCTACAGACATGATATAAAAATCGTTTGTCTGATAGTATTTATCCTCTGACTGGGCTAAATCATCTTTATGTTTTTCTTTAACCTTAGAGAATGCCTTGCGAATTTGCTTATGTAGTTCGTAATCCTCTGGTTTAATATAGTGGCTATCACAACAAGCGATAGTCTTGATGTTTAACTCATTTGCTAATCGCATGACTTTCTGGTTAAATTCCAACTGGTCCTTATGTTGATAAGTATGTACTTCTAAGTACAAATCATCGCCAAAGATTTCTTTTAATTCTTTAGCAATACCAACATAATTTTGGTTGCGTAACCAACCGCCCATACATGCGGAAGTACAAATAAGACCTTCACTGTATTTTCGAATCATATCTAAATCACATCGACTTTTGTAATAAAAGTGTTGGTGTGCTTCGGAAACTAAATGGTACAAATTTTCAAGACCTTTATTGTTTTTAGCAAGAAATAGAATATGATACAAATTCTTTTCCTTGACTGTTACGTCATTCGTGTAGTACAATTCACTACCTAAAAGTAACTTTAAATTGCTGTTGTGTTTCTTATTAAATTTTTCAAGATGAACATACGCTTCAACAAGACCGCCTGTTCCGTTATGGTCTGTGATAGCAAATCCTTTTTGACCCAATTCGTAAACTCGATTGATAACACCATCGATACTTGATATTGCATCAAGCATTCCATAATTGGAAAACTGTGTATGTAAGTGTGTGTGTACGAAATCCATATTTTCACATCCTTCCTACGCTTTAAATTATATCACAAGAATTGTTTATTTACAATACCAAAAATATAAAAATATTCAAATTTTGGTATTGACAATTTTATAATAACATGTTATAATCTTATTAAGAAATGACAAAGTAGAATTTTTCATGAACGATTATTTAGCACAACTTGTAACCGATGATATTTACGATGAAGTGTATGAAGATGTCATATTAAACAAACTTCAAGAAGTACCGAAATAGAAGGTAGCAGTCATCGAACGGTATTTATCGGTAATCATAGGTAGTACGTGCAAATCAATTTTAGTAAAACAAAAGGAGTACATTTAATGGCAACAAACAAAGTATATTTTCAGCAGGCAGGCACGGCTCGTTACACTAAAATCAATGGTAATCCAGACGTATACAAAGACCCACACACAGGCATTACATCAAATCCGTGTTATTCTATTTTGATTGACGTAACAGAGGAAGAATACGTAAGTTTCAAGAATTATGTCAATAAAGTATGGCAGAATAGTGAGGAATTTAAGAAAGTACAGGCTAAAGGCAAATCTGGCTTAGAACCGACTATGGGTGGTATTCGCGAGTTTACCGACAAGAATGGTATTAAGCATTACACCATCAAGGCAAAAACAGCAGTTGAATTTATTGACCGAAATACACAGGAAGTTCGAAAGAATGTTGTTAAGTTGTATGACGGTAAACGAAATCGCTTACCAGATGACACTCAAATCCCTTTCGGCTCTGACGTAGTAGTAAACATTATGCTTTCTCCGTATATCTCGCCGATGGGCTTGTATGGTATTTCTTTGAAATTATCTGGCATTCAGATTGTAAAAGTAGCAGGTGGCATGTCTGCTAACGGCTGTCCTTTCGAATCTGTTGACGGAGCAGAAGATTTAACCGAAAATACATATATCGCACCGAGCGAACCTTTGACGCAGTCTGCACATACGCAGGAAATTCCTTTTTAATTAAATAGACACACATCCTTCACTAGTGGTAGTAATGTAAAAGTTACTACCACTTTTTATTATTTCTGTTATTAGATAATTTCATTTTGCGTAGTGTGTAATTTTAACAAAAAGACTTGACAATGTGTGATACCCTAGTCTTTCTTAATATACTAGTATACATCTACAGTAGATTATCTAAATAAGATACTTCATACTCTATATAAATATAGAGTATACGAATATGGACATAAGTCTTTCTAGAATGGACTAAGTAAAATCTTATTCAGAGAATCAACTTTCTTTTCGAATTATTCTTTAACATCCGCAAAGCGGATATGGGCAAAGCCCATATTCTTTAATTCGAAATAAAAATATGAAATTAGGTATTGCATATTTACAAAAACAGTGATATAATCAAACCGTAGTCAAGAAAGGATGTGCTAGACTATGAAATCGAAAATTACTTTTAAGGATTTTAAAAATTTAGAACCAAGTAAAAAGGCATGGCATTTATCGATGTTATACTTTGGCAGATGCACGAACATTCAAGTTTTCAAAACTGGCAGACCATCGCCAGAATTCTTCAAGGTATTAAAATTTTTTAAGAAACAAGACGAATTACAGCTCGATGTGTTGTACCAGTATTTAAATACAATCGACAAACAACTAATGACGCTGACGCAGATGTTTAACAATGCTCAGCAGTACAATCAAACATTGCTTTCGAAAGTCGGTGCTAATAAAGTAGCTCAAAACTATGAACGCAAGGACGTGTTATCATGGCTCGCCGAGAACTGATTTCAGTAAGAAAACCTACGCCAGTACGTAAGATTAAGAAAGCGAATGTTGAAAATCAAATTGCCTTTATCCAAGAGCAATACGATAAGAATGTTTGTGGCATACACTTACAGACATTCTACAATATATCCAATATGGAGCAGGCACAAGATGTAATGTTATCACAATCTCTTGGTAGATGGATAATGGCACGTAGACTAACATTTGATTCATTGCATATCGCAAAACGAATTAAGAATCTACTGTTCCTAGAGATGTTCATCTACAATCCGTATGAAGATTCTTACAAGCGTGTAAATAGTAGTGGACGTGCCGTACGAAATGTAATCATCGATATTGACAAATCAGAGTGTTTTACAATCACTCGTTCGATTGTACGGATTATTGGTATTCGAAACAAAGACTTAAACACATGTGATGTATTTATGGTTGGTGAAAAATCAGATTTCGAAACAGAAAAAGAAGTATGGGAAGTTTATGATGAAAACTTCTTTTGTTAAGATAGGAGATAAAAATTATGAGAGTTGGTTTATGTGAAGGACGGCATCCAATGCCAGTTGATAAATACATTTTTCCAAATTGTGTTCCGATGTTTGACTTGACGTATATGCGAGAAACAATCGCCAAGAAAATCCCAAAGAATACATACCGAGTTATTCTTTATGTAAGTGGCTTGACGATTGCCATTCTCGAAGTCGTAAAGTATTGCATCGATAATCAAATTTCATTAATCACAATGCACTTTGATAAGACTACTCAAGAATGGGTAGAACAACGGATTTGCTAGGATAGGAGATACAAAATGGACACAATCGGAGCTTTACTTTACAATATCGAATTACCAGAATTAGTTGGTCAGTATACGGAGCTTACGTATCAAAATGGCGTTTATCGTGGTGCTTGCCCAATTCATGGCGGTAGCCGTACAAGTAGTTTATGCGTTTGGGATTCTCATTACTATTGCCACGCTTGTGGTGCTACAGGGAATGCAATACAGTTCTACAGCGATATGGAAAACTTACCGTTCTATCAAGCGGTTGAATCGTTATGCGAAAAGTACAACATTAGCCTGGATGATGAGAATTATCAGAAACAAAAATCAGTATTCAAAGAAAATGCGTTGATTGCCAATCGGTATCATCGTAATGTTGATAAAGCGTTAGACTACTTGAAGGAAAAGCGAGGATTCAATGATAAGATGATTGAAGAATTTCAGCTCGGTTATGACGAAGGTGGATTCTTAAATGTATCGGCGGCAGGGATTGTCATTCCGATTCAAGATAATTACGGACGTATCGTTGGATTCACAAAGCGTGCGATTGGTGGCGACAGCAAAACACCGAAATATAAAAATACAACAGAAAATGACGTATTTCACAAGCGTCAGTTGTTGTTTAACTACCACAGAGCCATTAAGTTAATTAAGGGTACAAATACCTTGCATCTTGTAGAAGGTTATATGGACGTAATTTCGGCTCACCAACAAGGCGTTGCTTGTGTAGGGTATATGGGTGCAAGCCTTACGAAAGACCAGATTAAATTGCTGTATGATTTGCAGATTTTACACAACGGCAACATTACTTTCGTTTTATCTGTAGACAATCCAGATGTAGATGAAACTGGTAAAAAGATGATTGTTAAAATGCGAGAAAGCATTATGAAATATGCTCCAGACCTAAATGTATGTTGTGCAGTATATCCGACCTAAGGAAGTGATTACAATGTTATTATACCTTGTGTACTTATCAATGATTTGTATAGGCTTTGTGTTTCCTATTTGGGTATCTTTATACTTGTACAATCGGTTTGTAAAGGAATGATAGAATGCTAAAAGATTACAACGATTTGTTAGTAAACGGCTACCAAATCAATAGCTTACAAACAGTACCGCTTGATATTGCCGCTTTGAATATCATGCTTGCAGATTCTACGGACAAGCGTAGTGAATATAAAATCGCAACAGACTTTTGTAAAACAGTTCGTGATAACATGGTTAAGTCTGATATTGCAACGATGTTATCAAAGCGATGGGATAAAGATATAGCTGAAGTCAAAGATTACATCAAAGTACGTGGCAATAACGATGAAGAATTGTTACAGAAAATGCACGGCTTTGACGATTGTTGGACAGATATGAAGAAGTTTATGTCTGAAGAAGGTACTGGCTTAGGGTTTAAATCATTAGATGAATCAATTGGCGGTATCAAGCGGAAAGAGGTTGTATTGCTCGGTGCATATACAAACCAAGGTAAATCGTTCTTAGCCGCTAAAATCGCCGCTCATCGCTTACTAAAATACAATGATAATGTAATGATTTTCTCCATGGAAATGCCAAGAGGACAATTCTTACAGGAAATCATTCTTGAAATCCTACATATGAACGAACGAACTTTTTTAGATACGATTAAGACACAGGAAGGTGCAAAACTTTTCGAACAGGTCAAGGAAAAACTAGAACGCAAGTTGATTATTGTTGACGAACCATCGAAAAATATTGATGACCTTTGGAAATTTACTCAGCTTGCCCAGGCGAATGACTTTAATGTGGATTTCGTTGTGTTCGACCATTTCCATTTAATACCGAATATTGACGATATTCCGACACTCACAGAGAATGCCAATAAGATGAAAGACTATGTTAAACACTTTAATCTGCGCTTATTGATGCTCTGTCAGTTCAATGAAGAAAGTCAAATGTCGGTATATGGGAAAAAGGCTAAACCGTCTGAACCTATTTTAAAGAATATCAAAGGTGCTAATGCACTTAAAGCGATTGCAGACGTAGTACTTTTGGTATGGAGACCTTACTTTACGGATGTTGGTTTAGACCCAATCGAAAGAGAAAAAATAAGATACGATACTGGTATTAAAATCGGTAAACAAAGACGTAGGCTTAAAGGTGAAATCAAGTTTACTTATCGGTGGAATCCTAGAGATAATAGCTTGCAAGAAGTAGTAACCGATAATTAATTTTTTTATAAAAATATAACACGATTTCTTAAAAATAGGTATTGCAAATATACAGAAATCGTGTTATAATATTTTTGTAAGTTGAAGAAAGGATGGTTGAAACATGATTATCGTTGGTAAGATGGCAAGCGGTAAATCTACACTCGCTAAGTTCTTTTGTAATAACGGCTACAAAGAGTATGCGTTTGCTGACAACTTAAAAGCCATTGTAAATCTTGTAGGATATAACATGCAAGGCGCAATTGAGATGTTATATGAACTAGCCCCATACAAGAACGTTTCAATGCTTGTACCGTTGTTAGAGCATGCGAGAGCGATACCAGATTCGCCACATAACAGACTGCGTCTGCAGTACTTTGGACAGGCTGTAAGAGATGTTTATCCAAACTATTGGATTGATTCTTTACGACAGAAAATAGAAAAAGAAAATCCTCCTTATTATGTCATTTCAGATTGTCGATATAAGAATGAGTTCGATGCATTTCGAGAAACAAATCTTACACTCTTTCTAGATGTGTCAGACGAAGTTCGAAAGAAACGCCTAGTTGACCGAGATGGTTATTACGATATTAAATCTTTCAATCATCCGTCTGAAACTGAACTAGAAGGTTTGAAAGATTTATGTGACATTGTAATTCTACAAGATTACTATACAGAGCTACGAGATGAGATTATGAAAGGCATTAAGATGTCTGGTAGCGAGCAAGCGTATCTGTGGGAATTTACAAAGTATGAGTAGGAGATACGTATTAATTTAGAATTTACCGTTATGGGCGAGCCTGTACCACAAGGTCGTCCGAGATTTCGTAAGTTAGGGAATTATGTTACGACATATGACCCAGTAAAAAGTAAGAAATACAAAGAACTAATTAAAAATAACATTGAGCCACTCAATGATAAAATAGATATTCCGATTAGCGTTACGCTTAATGTTTATCGGTCAATTCCAAAATCTACGCCTAAAAAATTAAAGGATGACATGGTCGCAGGACTAGTCAGACCAACTAAAAAACCAGACGTAGACAACTATGCAAAATCAGTGCTTGATGCTCTGACAGGCGTTTTGTGGACGGATGATAGTATTATCGTTCGACTTGTCATCAATAAGTACTACAGTGAAAATCCTAGGATTGAGTTGTTTGTTACGGATAATGTGAATTAATGGACGAAATAGAAAAAAATAATTTACAGAGATACGATATTGAGTTTTCGGCTCAACTAAGAGCTGATACTGGTAGTTACAAAGTAATGGCAGAAAACGAAAAGAACGCCATATTTATTGCCGAAAATCAATTCTTAAAGAACATTAAAGATATGGCAAATCAATTTAATTTAGAAATTACAGTAAACTATTTAGAGCCTATAGCTTTAAATTTAGACGAATGTAGAAAGGCATTCAAGCGAAAACATTGAAAGTCTATCAGATTTATCGAATGAATGCCAATGGAGAAAAAGTTGTATATGCCGTTTTGGAAACGGAAGAACAGGCAACGGAAGTTTTAAATAGATTGAATCGAGATTACAGTTTTCAAATTAAAAAGGTAATGCTTGAATATGGTGAAGTTACCATAAAGTATGCTGAACAGGATTTGGAAATTGATGATGATATATATAATTATTTAGATAACCGAGTAGAGATGTTAAAACGAAATCTGTACAAGGTTGAATGTGTTGTACTGCTGACAGAGGAAGAAAATACACTCATCTATGACGCAGTAACAAAAGGAAGAAAGGCGGTTCGCCCAAGTTGATTCTTAATAGTGAATCGTACGTAATGACAAGGGAAGAAGGTATTATTGAGCTTTCGCAACTTGTTATTTCGAAAGAAGAAAAAGACAAAGAGATTCGCAACAAGAAGTGGCATGTTTGGGATGGTTCTGATTTTGTTGAAGTGAAAATTTCAGCAACGAAAAAGCGTTCCGAAATCTACAGAGTTTTCTTAAAAAACGGTTGTGAATTAATGTTACCAAAACAAAGTAGATTAGTTCTTGCAGACGGTAAGAAATACTTTGTTGGAAACTTAGTTGACAAGAAGGAATTATTTGCAACTGGCTATAACTTACCTAACGATGAGCAAACAAATGGTACATTACAAATTAGCCAGTTAAATTGGTTAGGGTTCGAATTAAACGCACATGCAAATATTAATGGAAACAAAATGGTTATTTCCGAACAGAATCCATATGATTTTCTAATGTTATTCCATTTGGGTGTAAGTGGTAAGTATTACCGTAACCGCAGATTGATTGAGCTTGGCAAGAAGTCTTACAAAAGACTTAAATATTTGTACGACTTGTTTCATGTATTTGAAATGAAACATAGATATGACTTTGGTAATATTACAGTCGATAAAGGCGATTCGTTACCAGATTTAGTTGGTAAAAACTATATTGAATCGTGTAAAAAGACTGATAGATACAATCGGTTAGTACAAATAGATGGTACAAGTCGGATTTGGTGTGATGGAGCAATAGTTGAGTAATTACAATAAAAGAATTTTCTGTGATGTCATACCATATAGATGACAAACTTTATCTAATAGAATATAAAGATATTGACGAATATACAGAGCCTTGCGAATTATGCGGAGAAAGAGAATATATTATAGATAGCATAATATATTAAGGAACAATACCTTTTCCTCGATAATTTGTGTAAAGCAGTTTAATCGTGCGATATGATAAACTATAAAAATCATATTAAAACAACTATTGGTCTTGCTAACGAATATTTAGACAATGAAGTACTTATTGTATTGGTAGAACAAAAACAAAAAGAACTAAAATAGTTTAAAAAATAAATTGACGATTTAATATATAGTTTAATTGAGGTAAGAAATGACAGATGCCGAATTTATTAAAAAGTTAGAAACTGACGATTTTAGTTGGCTAGAATTGAAAAACATCGTAAAAAGTAGATTCAATTATGTAACGGAACAACTTTATGATAAATGGTCTAATTATAAATGTTACAGATATATTTTTAGTGTAGATAATAAATTCTACGCTCTTTGTTATGATAAAAGTACGGATTGTTCGTATACTGATTTGTATAATACATCTCCATAGGAAGTAAGACGTATTAATTTTTTTGTCGGTATTTTTCATTATATTTAGTTAGGAGTGCTATTAATTGTTAAGTAAAGAGTTTTTAGACAAATATCCAGATTTCCCATCTCATATGGGTGAATTATCTAAGTTTGTATATTACCGCACGTACAGTCGGTGGTTGCCAGAGGAAAACCGCAGAGAAACTTGGAAAGAAACATGCGCACGTGCAGTTGATTATAACTGTTCGTTAGCACCAATAAAAGAACATGAAGATGAACAACTGTTTGACAGTATGTTTAATCTCAAGCAATTTATCTCTGGTCGTTCCCTCTGGACAGGCGGTAGCAAAGCCGTTGAGAAAGCACCTTTAAGCGGTTTTAACTGTGCGTTTGTTGTTGTCGATTCACTTCAAGCATTTGCCGATTTGTTTTACTTATTAATGGTCGGTACTGGCGTTGGTTTCCGAATATTGCCTACTGACGTGGCGAAACTTCCTAAGTTTAAAGACAATGTTAAACTGCGTTGTTTCTACCATGCGGATGAGCCTTGGGGTAATCCAACAACTACGCTTGAACATATTTCCGACAAGTCGCTTAAAATCACTGTAGGCGATAGTAAAGAAGGTTGGGTCACAGCTCTAGAAATGTACTTAGAAGTTATGACTGGCGGTATCGATGGAGTTGAAAATCTTTACATCGATTTAAGTCGTATTCGACCTAAGGGAACTCCATTAAAAACATTTGGCGGCACTGCATCTGGATTCCAGAGCGTTAAAGAAATGTTCGAGAAATTGCATTCTGTTATTACCGAAGGTGCATTTAGTCATAAGCCAGTAGATGGCAAATTAGAGCCTATTCATTGTCTTGATATTTGTAATCTTATAGGTAACAATGTAGTTTGTGGTGGAGTACGTAGAACTGCAGAAATTGCAATTATTTCTCCAGACGATAAAGAATGTGTAAACGCAAAACGAAACTTAACACCAGATAAATTCCATCGGTTTATGAGTAACAATAGCGTTTACCTTGAGCATAAACCTAGTAAAGAATCTCTCGCTGAAATCTTTGCGTCTATCAAAGAATGTGGCGAACCTGGGTTTATTAATGTGAATGCCGCAAAGAAAAGACGAGAGGATTTTGCCGGCTGTAATCCATGCGGTGAAGTATTACTCCCACCTAATGCAGTATGCAATTTGACTACCATCAATCTAATGGCATTTGTTGACGAAAATGGAAATGTGAAGTTAGACGAATTGAAAGAAGCATGTATTCTTTCTGCACGAGCAGGTTTTCGAATGACAAATGTTGAGCTTGAATTGTTGCACTGGAATGAAGTTCATCATAGAGATAGATTGACTGGCTGTTCGCTTACTGGCTATCAAGACTTTATAGCTACTACAAATATTTCTAATGACGAAGAATGTCATTTATTAGAAGTTTTACATACTTATACAAGAGATGCTGTAGACGAATATGCAAACAGTATTGGCGTAAATAAACCGAAATTGGCAACTGCATTGAAACCAGAAGGATGCACTCACAGTAGACACTTGCGCACTCTGGATGAAGGAATTTACAATGTTGATGAGTTGTGCGAGGATATTAAATCAAAAGAAACTGGATTCTATGATGTAAATGGATATTCTTTCTTAGGAAACAATGTTCCGAAAGTATACAAGAATGATGTCAAGAAATGTATTACATTTAAATTGCGAAACGGACGACTTTTGACGATTACTCCATCTCATCCGATGAGTGTAAATGGCGAATGGATTAAAGCAGAAAATCTTGAAATTGGTGATAGGCTTGATTTTAAATTAGGTTACTATACTAAAGAAACAAACGCTAAATTAAAAGATACTATTTTAGTTGGTCATCGTAGCGATGCTAAAGACTATAAAACGCCAAAAGAAATGAATCCAGAACTCGCATATTTACTTGGTGCTTATTTTGCGAATGGTTGTTTTACTACAAATGAACGAATTAAATTCCACTGTCAGCATTTGCCAGTACATAAAATGGTACAGAAACTTTGGAAGAAATTATTCGATGTAGATACTCATATTATTAAGAGTACTGACCGTGATTCTTATACACAGGATTTTTGCAGTGTCAAGATTCGAGAATGGATTACTGAAAACGGTTTAGATAAATACCGTGAAGATGGTACGATGCGTATTCCTTTAGCGGTTAGAACTTCTAGTAAAGAATCTATTTTAGCTTTTATTGTAGGGTATGCTGATAACAATGGTTGTTTCGCCGCTAAATCTTTTTCTATTGATAGTGCAGATGAATACTTTATGCGACACATGCAAGAAACTGCAGAAGCTGTAGGAATTTCGTTTGGATTATCTATTAATAAAGCTCGTAGTAATAGTCATTCCAAAAAGCCGATGTATAAACTTGTGTTTAGTAAAACATATACAAGTCAAGAAATCGTTGATTATATTAACAGTATTTCTGTAAAAGCTCGCATGAAAGGCAATATTGAACATTCTGACAATATTACACATGCTAAATTCCCATACGAAATTGAAGATAAATGGTATACTGAACCGATTGATACTTATGATATTGAAGTTGATAATATCCATT
>JACCEA010999904.1_pt1 | contig 14034 bp, 9 predicted proteins | sample 7449851 | NCBI WGS metagenome assembly JACCEA01 (sample SAMN15323453, study PRJNA562643) | freshwater metagenome | isolation source: river surface water | place: USA:Blue River Watershed | collected 2017-08-18 | reverse complement strand
TCCAAACCACGATGATGAAGACGATCATACATATCAATCAATTCTCTATAATTGGTATAGGTATAACCACAGTTACTCGCTACATTCACTAGAAAGAAGGTTTTATGTTTCAGTTGGCTGTAGTTATGATAGGTTTCCAAAGTTACCGATCAAAATAGCTTTCGCCTCCTTATATTTTTCAAGGGAAACCACGTTACCATCGATATCCTTCACTTCATGAATGAACAAGTTATTTGCTTGGGCGAAAGTCCAAACGAAAACAAAGATTGCGAAATAAAAAAAAATAGAGTTCATTTTTCAATTGGGGAAAGACTTTGAGTCGCCCTGGTTGGTCTGTGGTAGTATTAAGTGCTTCTTCTTTTGAGTGATCGAGGATCGGTGATCGAGGGCATTGTGTATGCCATATGTGTTATTACTTTGTCACAACTTCTAGAAGTATTTTCCTTTTATATAATACGAATACAATACTACAATATATATAGAAGTTTCATTATTGTACTTATTACAGGGTACCCTGTATAAAAAAGCAATAATACAGGAAGCGGCAGGCGAGAGGCGTCGTTAAAAAAAGCAATATTGTACAATATTAATTAATAGCTAAAGTGTTGTCCAAGTTGCGAACTCCATATGAAGCAGGGACAATATGAGGTACAGCTGATGACGGAGGATCATCAACCACTTCCGGAGACTGAAATCGGAGAAAAAACATATTTTCATGCGGTACCGGGAACTCAATATTATGTGAAAATTAATGTTTATAAAAATCCCTCGACCAACCAATTCCCTGCCAAGTATTTGCGATTTGGTTTGTATGTCGATGGAATTGATGTGCAGTACTGGAAGCGATTGGATTTAAATGTTCTCTCGAACAACCAACCCAATTCATCTTCTAGTTCTAGCGGAGCATTGTGTGTCAGTTCACATTTTTATGGCTTTAAGAAGAATCATGAAGAACTTAGGTCCTTTAAAATTGATGTTCCCAGTACATTATCAGGTGCCACCAATTCATTTGATAATTCATCTTCTGCTGTGGGGTCAATCAAAGTTGTCGTGTATGCGGCAAGGGTCACCGAAGGGGTTTATGACAATCGTGGGGGATATCATGAAATTCCAAACCATCATCAAATCAGTGAGCATAAAAAATTTTGGCAGCAAGCCAGCGTTGCTACAACTGGTGGTACGAAAATATCATCGGACAGAGAGAAGTTTAATCCACTTATTCGATGGGAAAATCTAACAAAGGATCCAATTGAAACCATTTTATGTTATTATCACTCGCCAGGCACGATTCTACTCCTAAAAGATATATATAATTCAATGGAAACGCCTCCGTTGATTGGAAAGCGTAGGATCCATGATTTACAAATGTCTCGTTTAGATAGTCGGAAGAAGAGTACAGTGGATATGCTGAATGATTCTTCCATAGGATCCAAGTACCAGAATACTGAAGGTCCCAACGAAGGAGATGATGATGCAAGTGTAGAAACTGTTCCTGATGTTAGTTTAGTGGTAAAGCCAAAGGTTGTACAAATGTGCGATTTGACTAAGGATGGTGATATTGAAACTGGTGGTATGTGGTCGACAAAGATTATACGTTAGACGAATAAATGTTTAAAATCGAATCTGAAGCGATTGGATTTCTGACTTAAATATTTTGAATTACAATCCGAACTGTTTTGCAATTTCTACACATTTCATACATTTATTCAAATCAAAAATATCATCAAAATTAGAATCTTCCTTGGAGGAAACAATCAAAGTTCTTAAGCTGGACTCCATATCAATCCAAACTGGAGTAACAGAATTGTCGTTTGGAACTGCAGATGAGACAGCGGTCAGCACTCTTTCCATCGTATTCGGTCCAATGCCGCCTGCATACCCACAAGGAACCGAGTACAGCGAAGGCGAAGGATATTCAACTATGCTGACTCCTTTTCCACAAGACGCATCATGAAGAATGCTAATGTTCGTAGGTGGGTCGCGGGACAAAATGTTCCAGATAGGCTTAGTCTCATCATTTAATTGGAAGATAAACTCGACAGTTGGAACAGAGGTCATACAATACCGAATATTTTTAGCAACGTTTTCCAAATTTTCATGATCGACAATAACACCGTTTGCTGCTGTGGCGTTAATTTGAATCCGGTGAAAGCCGTAATGATTGTGGACATATGCAGCAAAAGTTGGATTTCCATCAAGAATTTCTTGGCATCGATTGAAACAAAAATGTGCAGCAAGACGCATTTTATTATCAGAATGTTTGCGAAATATGGATAAATCTTCTACCCACTTGGGACTTGCGTAGCGAGGGGTTCCCTCCAGATCTGTTCGGAACAATACTCCCCATTCGATCCAAGGATATTTTGAAGAAATCAGTGCAAGTAACTCGGGAGCTACTGAATCATCAGCACCACAAAATCCGACAAAACGAAGTTGATTCGTTAACACTGCAAAGGATGACATTCCCGTATGGTCTTAAGGAAACAAAATGGAATTTGTACGTAAGTTAGACGCCATAATCACATATATTGTATTGTAGTACACAATAATAAATATCCGATATTCGCCGAGAATAGATAGTAGAAGTATATTGTATACAGCAGGTTAGCGCAATTCCTTAATTAATTTAATAATAGAAGAAATTTCTTAAACTCAGATCAGAGTTGAAATTTTGGATGGGCCGGATGCAGCCCCCGCATCAATAATTATGTTTTGCATGCAAAATAAAAACCAGCCACTATCCAGATTTATTTTCAACAGGTAATACCGCTATCTAAGTTGAAGAATGTCCTACCAAAGTGCTGGTGAGAATGAAAATTTTTCTTTGCTCCAGGGCAAAGAAGCTCTCTCCATGGAATCCAAAAAGAAGCCTTCCACTTATAAAATGCTTGCTGTTGGAAGTGCATTAGTGTCTGCTGCAATTGTGACTGCTGTTCTTGTTAGTGGACACTCTTCATCTGCCTCCACTTCTCTGTCCGCCGATAAGTCTCCAGTCGTGAAACCTATTGCTACAGCGAAAATTTCACAGTCTGGCCAATCCAATCAACATTCTTCCACCAAGAAAGACGAGCCAGAACCTGAACCAGAACCCCAGTCTCAGTCTTCCCAATCCAATGAACACTCTTCCACTAAGAAAGACGAGCCAGAACCTGAACCTGAACCCCAGTCTCAGTCTTCCCAATCCAATAAACATTCTTCCACCAAGAGAGACGAGCCAGAACATGAGCAAATACAATCTCTCCGTGGAAACACCAAAGCTACTCTCAAGAGTGAACCTGAACCTGATTTTCCAATTGATGATGAGCCTGTGGTCGTTCAGCATGCCGATTTGGAGCTCCTGAAACAGAAAAAGCATACTATTTATTCCACGATGCCTCATGAGGACCACGTTAGAATGTTTGATTCATTCAAAATGAAATTTAAGCGCAATTACTCCACTTCTCTCGAGGAAAAACGAAGATTAGATCAATTTAAGAGAAATATGGCCCTGATTGATGTTCGCAATGCAGAAGAGCTTCGTGCCGGTGGGTCCGCTACTCACGGCATCACCAAATTTTCCGATCTCTCGCGTGCTGAGATTAAAAAGCGCTATACTAATTATAAAAAGAACTCCGACATGTCTATGTCCCGGTTTAAAAAGGTTGATAAGAATGTCTACCATGTCAAGAAAGAAACTACTTTCGTTGATTGGACTGGTATTTATGCGAACGAAGTCCGCGACCAAGGTTATTGTGGTTCTTGCTGGGCTTTCTCTGCTACAGAACAAATTGAATCTGATGCTATTCGGGCTGGCTATTTGAGTTTAGGAACGTTACTTTCCGAACAACAAATTGTATCGTGTGATCCTTATGACCTTGGATGTGATGGTGGAAACACAGAGACTGCTTATTACTATGTTTACATATCTGGTGGTCTCACTACTGATGAAAACTATCCATATACCAGCTACTGGGATGTAACTGGAGACTGCACTTACACTGGTGGTGCTGGCGTAGTGACGGTGGATGGCTATTACAACATTTATGGCGAGTCCAAAATGAAATCATTTGTTCTAAGTACTGGTCCATTGTCTATCTGTTTGGATGCTTCCACATGGGCGACATATACTGGTGGTGTTGTTTCCTCTTGTGGCAAAGATATTGACCATTGTGTTCAAGCCGTCGGAATAAATTCTGATAAGGGCTACTGGAAAGTCCGTAACTCCTGGGGAACTGATTGGGGAGATGCTGGTTACATATATTTAAAGTATGGCTCCGACGTATGTGGTTTGACCTATGATCCGACTTACACCGATGTTGTGCAAGTTACTAACTACTACGGGCCAAAATCAAACAGTAGAAAGAGTAGTAAAAAGCAAAAATCGATGGCTGCTGTAGCTTCAGGCATGTAAATGGAAGATGTTAACACTACAGTCCATAATAATTTTGTATTTAATGCTTGTTTTGTATCGATGTTCCGGTACATACTTGACTGGTAGATTATAGTTCATGCTTAATTTTAAATTAACGTTATATTATAGTTATTATGTTAAGATGGGTTTAACCTTTAGCTCTACCAATGATTAAAAATCCAACAGTGCAACATGCAGATACATATTAAAACCATATAATAGATTTAAAAAACTCGCACCACGCTTGACGTGATCCGATCATGTTTCTTAAGAAGCGCTTTATCTATCATCCGATACAATGCTACAATGGGTGGCGAACATGGGAACTTTTGTACTGAAAACAACACAATTGAATGAAAAACACACGATTCAATTCACATGAAGAGAAGATACAAATACAAAGTGGTATACGCACATATAAGTAACACAGAATAGAAACGAAAAGTGGAAATGCTCTGATAGGAGTAACGATTTGTCAAGAACATTAAGAGGAGTACACATATTCCATGCGAACAATCTTATGAGTAGTTTTATTTACATAGAAGCTCAATTTACCCGATAAATTAAATGGCACAGAAGATATAGGTCCTGATCGACAATCTGCGTTTGTTACTGATGTGCCATTGTCACCAATCACTGTGGGAATCTGATTCAATAAAAATAATGCTGAACTTTGCAGCTCAGAACTCGTTAAAGTATCGATAGGAGCTACCACTGGTTTAGTCTCGCAAGGCAACATATTCTGACTCGATTCACCACAATAAATATTTGAAGGCAACTCCAGTTGTGGGCCACTATCAGTATTACCCACAGTCGAGACACCAACACTTACTAAGGGAATCAGTGCACTACCAGGTAATTCCATATCTTCAACATGTTCATCACCAAGGAAATCAAAATCATCGAAACAAATGAACTCTAAGTTTGTCAACTCGTCTCCTTCACCAAAAACAACAGAAAAGTCAAGTCCTTCCTTATCAAATAAGTCTTCATCAATATCTTCATCAGGTGTGACCAATGACTGAGATATATCCCCAGCAGGAGCTGCATCATTTGAAGAAATGCTGCTTCCACTATCTTTGGCGGTTTCCTCACCATCCGTTGAGGCCACTACACATGGAGAGCCAGAAAGTTGCTCCTTATTATTAGATTGAGCGATAACCGCTTCCAAAGCAACAACATTCTGGCTTGCTGAGGAGAAAACATGTCGACCAATAATATTGTTGTCTTGACTCAAAGCTGAATTTGAAGTGATGGATACAGTGGTAGCTACTGCAGCGGCCGCAGCCGTGGATGAAGCATCGTTTTGCAACAAAATGAATGTACCGCGGTATGAGTAATTGCATTGAACAACATACAAATTCCTCTTTTTCTTGTAATTTGCAATAGTAAACGGTCGACCAACGTAAAATACGGAGTCAGGTATCAATTTTGATAATGTATCCAAATATTTCATATAACTTTGAATTCCAAACGATTGAAGTTTTGTCTCCTCCACTACCTTACGCGACGGCAACTCAATACGATAACTGACACGTTCAAACTTTGGATGAAATCGCTCTTGTAGCATTTCGACAATTTGACCAGCATTGCCTTGGTTATGGGCTTTGGTAAATGCCAAAATGAATTGAGTAAATTCTTGAAGCGACGGTTTTAGTGCTGTTTTGGAAGCACATCGCTTTTTCGCACTAGTCCCAGGTTTTCCATTGTTCCCATGCGACTCATGCAAATCTCTTTTGACACCTGAAAATGAATCCGGAAGACTGAGAAGATCATCATTTACGTTACAATTTATTTGGTGATACTGAAAACACCCCTACCTTGTTGGCAATCGGTAAGTAGAGGGACAAGGAACTAAGTTTGACGATGATCCATTCGCTAAATAAAGGCCCGCGTATTGAGGTACCTGAGGCAATGGCATGAGCAATGGTGATGTCGCAGATGGGGCACGGCTCAACGGAACTGTGTTCTGTAAATTAGAACATATTGGAAACGGAAATGATATTGATGAAGGGAAAAGTTGATCGACAATTGGTATGTGACGATGTCTGCGGGGAATTTCATCATCATACCAAGGAGCATTCGGAATGTTTGGATACATTTCGAATTTGTTGGATTGGAAAGATGCGATTCAATCCAAACAAAGCCTCTTTCTACTACCAACTGTTTATTGTGAAAGGTAAATTGTGAATAATTTCGAGATTCTGTAGAAAACAATTCCCTCGACGCTAGCTGAAATAGAGAAAAAAAAGTACCCCGTTCCAAATTTCAAGTTGAATCAATCAGAATTTAGTTTCAAATTGAACGAAATAAAAGAGAAGAAATCACAATTGATTTACAAGATCTGCTGATACTTATTTGAATGGAGGAAACAAAATAATAACAAAATGTTCAACACACCAAACTTTTTGCGGAGCCCTCAAAATTTTTCGTGACAATCTTGTTAATGAATTCTCTAAACAAGAATTATTTACGTAAATCCTTAGCAATTGTGTGAAACGGATCATGGATGGTACGTTGCGTGTCTTATTACATAATACTTCTAGCATACCATTATTTTCGAGTCTTGACTTCCCATTTATTTGTTGATAAATGATAAATGCTCGTGATTTATCAAAAAGATCTGTAAAACATATGGAAAGACATTTGAAGAGAAAGTTATCTATTTTATTAATTGATAATTGCATATTAGTATATTCCTGCATTGAGATATTCCAACCTAAAAGAAGATTTCTTTTATTTTCTCACGATTGTTTCATATAGAATATTTCTTCCTACTTAGATTTGTCAAAAAGATTCAACTTCGTCCTCTGTTTCATGTAACGGGACTGGCAAAGTGTCAAACAAAGGTAAGATCTTACCAATCGATACTTCAAGCCATTTGCCATTATTATTTGGAATTATTTCAATAGCTTGCTAGGAAATGGATGAACTTCCTGTATTTAGTAAACATACACCGCGCATTTTGCGACAACAACTGTTAAATGAATTAGTGGTACAATATCTTACTCACCGTCATAAAGCAAGTGGTATTGATGAGGAAGTAGATCAGGATTCGCTCAACAAGGAGAATGTTTCATCAAATGACTTGAGTCGACAACGCTCGTTTGATGATGCTCATTCTCAGAAAGTTTTATCGTCAGTGGATACGAATACTGATCTTCTATCTGAGGTTGGGTGTCGACCGTCAATCCAACGTTTCCATGGAGCGCTACTATTTGTCGATATATCCGGTTTTACTCCATTGTCACTGAAGCTGGATATAGAAGCATTGAAGAATCAAATAAATGCATACTTCACGAAGATATTGGATATTGTTGAAAAATGGGGTGGTGACGTAGTAAAGTTTGCCGGCGATGCGCTCTATATTATTTGGCCTACAGATATTCATGCTGTAACACAGCTTCAAATGAATGATCGCCAAAAAGAAGGTCAACCGGCTACATCAGTAAGGTCGGTTGCAGTTGGAACGAGTTTGACAGGGAATTCTCGCTTTGCAGCGGCCGCGCGACAAGCTTTAGAAAAAGCTGTTGCCTGCGGTTTAGAAATAAGCGTAGCATGTGGGAAATACGAAGTTAGACTAGATGGAAGCTCATCTTTAGATACTCACCAGTCATCTGGCATGCTCGGTAGATTTCTTCCAAACTTTTCGCTGTCAAGCTTTTTGAGTCCTGCTGCAAAGATTTTGCCATCGCATAGTGACAGTGATTCAGTCGTATATCTGGATGTACACGCTGGAGTAAGTATTGGATTGATGGCAGGGGTTGATATTGGTCATAATGATCGATGGGAGTACTTCTTAGTTGGCGAGCCAGTAAGCAGAGTGGCAGAATGTGAAGGGGAGGCAGAAAAAGGGGACGTGGTAATATGTAAAAAAGCGCATAGTCTTCTTCACAACCGACTTAGTAACACAGATGGTATATCAAATAGAAAAAAAGATGATGAAGTAGTAACAATTCAATCACGACGGTGGGGAACCACTGCTCACGGGCATGGCAATCTCGGTCAAGCAGAAAAAGGTAATAGCAGCTCCAAAATGGTGTGTGGTTGTTTTGTCACTAAAAGCGGACTTTTCTGTGTTTCGAAACTCGATACGCAGGTCCCAATATCAGCTCGTGGCAAAAGTAGGAAAAGCAGAAGTAAATCAAAAATGGAAGAAGATTATATTCAAGGAGAATTGAATGCCCAGATAGCTAAAATAAATGAAGAGATCACGACAGATCTAGACAAAGTATTCAGTACAACCCAAAACTTGTTCAAGCAGGGTTTCTCCTCAGCACTGAAATCAATAACTAGATCTTCTATCGAAAATGTTACCGTAAAGTTTGAACGATCAGGACAAAGTTCGAAAAGCAAAGATGTAGACATGCAATTTGTGCAATTCTATCGAAAGCAATTGAGAACTCACTTCACAACTTGGATGAAATCCAATTTAAAGGATGACATCGCACGACATGTCCACGAAGCCACTCGAGATGATTATGATTTTTCTAGGATCAATCGTTTAGGAATATTTCACGAATTCGTTCGAAGTGCGGTCTTATCGTTTTCATTTGCTGCGGTGGGTAGCACTACAACGGATGAATCGGTCGGGACTATTGGATTATCTGAAAGAATTGACGAACGATCACAGGCCTCGGCTCCGCAATCTCGAACAAATAGTGGGACAAATTTAATTCCGGATTTAGATTCGCCGCTTGAAGTTCGGTCCAGGAACAAACCTGAATCCAGAGCATCTACATCAAAAATGTCAATAAAGCACCTTGTACAAGAAGCGCAATCTACAGCCGAACTACGAACTGTTACTGTAATGTTTATAAAGATAGATGCATTTGATTTGAAACTGATGGTGGATTCGTTCAGATCCAAGAACAAGGGGAAAGTAAATGCTCTCTGCTATGAATCATTTTATTTTTTGGATCGAACAGATAATGAAGTTGCATCAGACCAGGAGTTGCTTAATAGATTTCAACAATGTATGGTTATTTTATGTGAAGCGTTTAAAGAAAATGGTGGACAATTGAGACAATTCATAGTGGATGATAAGGGAACAGTGTGTATTGGAACATTTGGATTACGTGGAGCTGTCAGTGCTGACAATGCAGCTTCTTCTTTAGCTACAGCAAAAAGAGTAATTTCGGGTTTACAGTCTCTTGGTTTGACAGGATCCATTGGTATCACGTCAGGAAAGGCTTACTGTGGGTTGGTAGGGTCAACATATCGACACGAGTATGCTGTAATGGGACCTTCCACTAATCTGAGCGCTCGTTTGATGTGCAAAGCGCCACCACATGGAGTAATTTGTGACACAGAGACAAAAAATCGTGATCGTGTCCATCTGTTCGAGACATTAACAGAAGTAACAGCGAAAGGATATTCTCAACCAGTAATGACCTATAAACCAATATATGAGGAACTTACGCCTCGTGATGGCCGCGGTAATTCTGGTAAGCATAGGTCCATGGATAAGAGCCTTGCGCGAAGTCGTGGATCAGAACATTCTCTAAAACCTTTGTTAACTGCCAGAGAAAAGCTAACCCGATTAGCTGAATCAGATTTTTACGTGGTAAATAATATTCACATCAGCCCGAAAAGTGGAGGTGGTAATACGACAAGTTCCAGTGCTGCAGTAAGTGGAAGCAGTAGTGGTAGCAACAATGATGCATTTATGAAGCTGTTTGGACGAAGTTATGAGATCAATCTAATTTTTAACACTTTATTTATCCCTTCAGATGATATTGAGAATATTGTGGAAGTATTTGATTACACCCATCCTGTTCGATTAGTTGCGGTTTGTGGCTCTTCGGGTGTTGGCAAGACAGCTTTAGTTACTGCAATCACCCGCCGATTGATTTCTGTCTCAAAACAAGATCCTTCATATAATATATTAATAATGCAAAACCGACAAAGTGGTGTCCATGCTAATGTTCCACTTTACGCGTGGAGACCATTTGTGTTGGAGCTTCTTCGTCATTTCAACCAAGCAAGTATCGCAAAATTGGATGGCACAAAACCAAAATTGAACAAGTCTTCTAGACTTTCGATTAAAATGGATTATATCGCTGGCTTGGACATTGTCTTGGGAAAGTTACCTGAATTTAAATCGTTACGATCCTTGCTGATGAGTGCTTTGGGTCTAGCAAATGATTCAAGTGATGAAACGGGGGATATCTTATCAAATAAAGAGAAATTGAATCGCTGCATGGACTTCGTGGTGCAATTATTCTGTTGCAGTGCTGGTTGTCTCCAAAAATTCATCCTACTTACCATGTAAGTTTGTATCATTGAATCTATAATTTAAGTGACTTTGGCTTCATTTAGTGAAGGAATACATCTGCTGGATAAATGGTCGTTGGTAGTTCTTCATAAGATTTGGCTTAATGCAACTGGTGTTTCTTTTTTTGTGACATATTGTACGTCTGATGAACATGGCTTAAAGAGTTGGAGTACTGATGCGTACGACAACGCGCCTCCCATTCGTCCATCGGCAACTTTGAATCACGAATTCTTTAAACGCTATGACGATCCTGAGCGCTTCCAAGCGATTGACCTTCACCCGCTAGGAAAACGATCAATTATGATCTTGGCCCGTGACTTTTTCGGGATCAATATAAATGAGGATCAAGATTTGGAGAATATTTACACAGCAAGTGGTGGCCATCCGTTGTATGCGGTTGAGTTAATGAAGTCTTTGATTAACAAAGCCGATGACATGAGTGATATGACGAAAGGAAGGTTAGCAGAGGTGGTTGGTCAACCTCATTCATCGGCATCACTCCACCATCGTATTGAAGAAATAATCTGTTTCAGATTAGATAAATTAGATTTCGCATTTCAAATTGTATTAAAAGCGGCAGCAGTTGCAGTTTCCAATGGTCACAAATTCACTAAGGATTTGATTCATTTCATATTGGTTGACAATGATCTGTTTGCGGGGGTTACCCCGCCGATGAGCCCACGTCAGGAAACTCAGGGTGAGAATGATTGGAGCCATAATGAAGATGATAATCAGTCCATTCCGGGATTGATCGCTGCAGCGATAAGTAATCTTCCTCCCGCACATCATCTCAATGTTTCCGATGTCTTATTGGAATTGCTACAAAAGGGGGATTTTATTCGTTTGCCTAGCCATGTCGATAAAAATAAGAAGATGATAACTTTGGATATGGTCGAACAGGGAGAAATGGAATTTCAAATCCCTTTAGAGCAGGCAACCATTTACAGTATATTGATTGATGATCAAAAGCATTTTTTCCACGAAAGAGTTGCTTTGTACAACCATTTGCGCATGATGAAAAATCCATCTTTGGATACCCTCGCAGCAAGGGTGGATGAAGGTTTTCATTGGGAAAGAGCATCGTTGTGGAGCCGTGCTTTGCGCTCTTACATGACATGTGCTCATTTAGAACGAGCTCAGAACAACATGTCTGGTTGGACCGAGTTTGTGAAATTGTCATATCGTATGTACAAGTGTATGGAACAAGAAACATCTCAGCTTTCACCTCTTGAAGAATGGACAGAAGGCACTGTTGATTTCATTTTGAAAGTTTTCTTTGGATCATCTAATGTTCCTTCGTGCCCAACTGTAATCAATTCATCTACTCATAATGGAGCAGAAATTATGAGCGAAGAAGAAGTATACCGTTTATTGAAAGATGATTTCTTGTCGGTATTGGAAGTTTTTGAAGCCGATCATGATGCCTTGCCTTTAGCCGCATTGCTGCACGTTTATCTTGCAGATTTGCATATGCAAAATTACGAGGATATGGATTTGATTTTATTTATTTTGGGAGTTGCTTTCAAGCTTTTTCTTTGCGCGATTGTTGGCAAAGATGCAATATTATATCATTGTGCGAAGCAACAATTGTCAACTGTTGCTCCTCCTACAATGTCTGCTGCGTCTCCATTGTCTGCGGAGGGATCTGGCTCCACTAATCCTACACACCGGTTTACAGCTCGATGTGAAACTGGCATGATGGAGGCCCGCGACTATTCATTCCGTAAATCATCACTGACTGAACGTGATTGTTTGCATCTCCTCTCAACATTTTCGATTGCGTATCATTTTTCTACAGCTGTATCGGTCGAGTTCCAAGAAATGATTAGTCGCATTACAGATAGATGTGTTGTTTTAACGAGTCCTCAACAACAAAGTGTTGAATACATTCAATCTTTGAGTTTGCAAGTTTTGCAATTCATGAATATTGGATATTGGGTTGATGCGATGACCACTTGTTCGCAATTAGTTGTTTGCTATCGGCCGGAAGTTCATGCGAAGGAATTGCATGATATTTTCGGAACTGATATAGTATTGTATTTGCTGTCGTCGATCAGCCAAAGAATGTTGTTGATTGGTTGTTGGAGCAAAGCAGAGTTTTACTACGAAAAAGTTGTTCGATTTTTATTGGAGCATGCCGAATATCATCAGCCTTCTTCTATTTTATTAGCGTTGATCCCTTTACTTCCATCCTTGGTCGCGGGTCGATCTACTGTCGATATCGCGGTTCGGTTGTGGGATTCTTTGGGTCTGCAAAATATTCAGACATCCAAATTAGAAATAGCGCTGAAACCGATTTGCGCCGCTATGGAGCCATGGCTTCGTCTTTACCATGACGAAGGAAACAACATAGATCGCTCAGCAAGTCCATCCAAACCATTGTTCAACTTTAGGAAATACTTTGGTGGAGATCAGTCTTTGTCAACTTCTTACTCTTTTTCGGTTTCTCCTTCGATTAGCTTGGCCAATGCCAGTAGTGTGTCTTTTGTTTTTCATAATCACAACCAAGTCCTCGCGAACCAAATTGGTTTCAATATACCGGCAACTTCCAATACGGCGGTGAAGCCTTTACCTGCTCCAACTGCTGCTTCATTAGCTCGCGCAATTTCAACAATATTTGTTGAAGATGTTATTTCAAGTCAGATGATTCGGTTCCTCACGTTGGGGGGTTGTTCCATCAGCTCCATTAATGCCCAAATTGCTGCATTCCAATTAAAGCTTGACAAATCCGCGAATGAGGAAGCACAATCGAACTTTTTACTGAATTTCGATGAAGTTGTTCAGATGGCTCTGAATGATTCACCAGGTGTTGCAAGCTCAGTTAATGCATTGAATACTTCTAATGCTGTTGATGGTTTGATGCGAGCTTTGTCTAGGGATAGTTCTATTTTATGGAGTAATATTCATGATCGTTTAAAGGAATACTTTCTGGATGACTTACTAGCTTTGGTTAATGTATGGAAGGAAGACAAATTGGTTTATCCCGTAGCGATACTTTCACGTTTTGCGGTGACATTCATCAAATTTGATGAGAGTCAATTGGATGTGTTTAATTCTTATTCAACTTTGTATACTGAGAGCTCCCAGGTCATTACTCAAGATCAGGCTGCCAAAAATCTATTATGTTATGAGTAGCTTCAACATTGTAAATATGATTATCTGTCAGAGGAAATAATCTCTACAGTATTAATATATGAACATCATTTTTTCGTTTTGGATTTTCTATTCGGTATCAACATTGTATATAATGTAATTAGCATCTATCAGCCACGCGCACTCTCTCTCTCTCTCTCTCTCTCTCTCTCTCTCTCTCTCTCTCTCTCTCTCTCTCTCTCGTACTTAATTTTTTGTTTGGCTTGTGTTATAT
>JACCEA010758748.1_pt1 | contig 14034 bp, 11 predicted proteins | sample 7449851 | NCBI WGS metagenome assembly JACCEA01 (sample SAMN15323453, study PRJNA562643) | freshwater metagenome | isolation source: river surface water | place: USA:Blue River Watershed | collected 2017-08-18 | reverse complement strand
CTGCAGATCAGAAATCGCAGTTTCGCTTTCACCATATCTCAACCGATGAAGTATTTGGTGATTTAAGCATTGAAGATGACAAGTTTAATGAAGCGACCGCCTATGCCCCGAGCAGTCCATATTCGGCCAGCAAAGCAGCTAGCGATCATCTAGTTAGAGCTTGGTATCGGACCTACGGCTTACCTATCGTTATAACCAACTGTTCGAACAACTATGGCCCATACCATTTCCCAGAAAAGTTAATTCCGTTGATGATTATAAATGCCCTGCATGGCAAGCCGCTGCCCGTTTACGGAAGCGGTCATCAAATTCGTGATTGGTTATTTGTTGAAGACCATGCAGCGGCGTTGCTGGCAGTAGCTCTTGAAGGAACTATCGGCGAAACCTATTTGGTTGGTGGCAATAACGAGAAAACCAACTTAGAAGTGGTGCAAAGTATCTGCGCGTTATTAAACGAATTAGTGACAGAAAAACCGGCAGGCATTCAGGACTTCAATCAGCTAATAAGCTTTGTTGCCGATCGTCCTGGTCATGATTTACGCTACGCAATAGATGCAACGAAGCTGCAAGAAAGCCTCGGATGGCAACCCAAAGAGACCTTTGAATCAGGTCTTCGCAAAACAGTGCACTGGTATTTGGAAAACACCGCTTGGTGGCAGGCTGTGCTTAATGGAAGTTATCGATTAGAGCGCTTAGGACAAGGAAATTAGCATGAAATACAAAGGAATTGTATTAGCAGGCGGTGCCGGGACACGACTACATCCCATCACCTTGGGCATCTCGAAGCAACTGCTTCCTGTATACGACAAACCGATGATTTATTATCCTTTGTCGGTATTGATGCTCAGTGGTATTCGAGAAATTTTAGTCATTTCGACACCTGAAGATTTACCCTCATTTCAAAAGCTGCTGGGCGATGGCTCTCAATTTGGCATCGTGCTGGAATATGCAGTACAACCATCCCCTGATGGCATAGCTCAAGCCTTTTTGATCGGCGAGAAATTTATTGGCGATGCCAATGTCAGTTTAGTCCTCGGCGACAATATTTTTTATGGTCAGCATTTTAGCGACAGTTTGGCAAAAGCTACACAGCAGACCAGCGGAGCTACCATCTTTGCTTATCACGTCACGGATCCACAGCGATTTGGCGTCGTTGAATTTGATAAAAATGGTGCAGCTTTATCGATTGAAGAAAAACCTCTTCGACCGAAATCTAACTATGCCGTCACCGGGCTTTATTTTTATGACAACTCTGTGGTGGAAATAGCCAAGCAATTACGCCCTTCTGCACGCAATGAATTAGAAATTACCGACATCAACAACGCTTACTTGCAGCGCCAGCAGCTGCAGGTGCAATTGCTAGGACGCGGCTTCGCTTGGCTAGATACTGGAACCCACGATTCCTTGTTAGATGCTGGCCAATTCGTCCATACCGTTGAAAAACGCCAAGGACTCAAAGTCGCCTGCCTTGAAGAAATCGCATTTCGACAAGGCTGGCTGAGCGCGGACGAGCTTAAAGTCCAAGCAGCCAAATTACAGAAAACCAATTATGGCCAATATTTACTGGAAGTTGCCGAGGGCAAATTATGAAAGTAACAACCACTAATTTGGCAGGTTGCCTGGTGATTGACCCACAAGTCTTCGGCGATGAGCGTGGTTTTTTCCTTGAATCCTTTCAAGCAGAACGCTACAAGCGTTTGGCCGGTATTGATTTGCCTTTTGTCCAAGATAATCATTCCCGCTCTGCACAGGGAGTGCTGCGCGGTTTGCACTTTCAAAAAAACAAACCGCAAGGAAAGTTGGTGCGAGTGGTTCATGGCGAAGTCTTTGATGTTGCGGTTGATCTTAGAGCGGACTCTGTGTCGTTTGGTCAATGGTTTGGCGTGCATTTGTCTGAACAAAACCATCGGCAACTTTGGCTACCGCCTGGTTTGGCCCATGGCTTTTTAGTGCTGTCAGCAAGCGCCGATTTTGAGTATAAATGCACGGACTATTACGACCCAACTGATGAAGGCGTGTTGCGATTTGACGATGCAACTATAGGCATCGAGTGGCCCTCGCTGCCGCAGTATGTGTTATCAGCCAAGGACCAAGCTGGCAAATCTTTTCAGGATATCATCGATGAAGCTGCTCATCACCGGCGCTAATGGTCAACTAGGCCAAGCGCTAATCGCAGCATGCGAAGCGCACAAAATCAGCTACATTGCGACCACTAGCGCGGATTTTGATATTTGCCTGCTCGAAAATATCAGCGACCAGCTAGCTCTGTATCGACCAGACATTGTCGTGAATGCTGCCGCTTACACCGCAGTAGATAAAGCCGAAACTGAAGTCAGCAAAGCCTTTCTGATTAACGAGATGGGCGCTAAAAACCTAGCAACAGCCTGCAAGAAACTCGATATACCACTTATCCATATTTCAACCGATTATGTCTTTGCCGGCGATGCGACCACACCCTATTTGCCATCCGCTGGATGCAATCCGAAAACCGTTTATGGCACGTCCAAACTTGCTGGCGAGCGCGCCATAGCCGAAGTCCTGCCCGCGCATTTGATTATTCGCACCGCTTGGCTTTATAGCGAATATGCCAATAACTTCGCGAAAACAATGCTGCGCTTAGCCAACGAGCGCGACAGTATTTCGGTGGTTGCTGACCAAATCGGTTGCCCAACTTACGCACCAGATTTAGCCGAGGTTATTCTGGCTGTTGCCGCTAAAATGCTGGAAAACAAATGGCAACATTATGGTGTTTATCATTATACCGGTGCTGAAATCATGAGTTGGTATGAGTTTGCCAAACGCATTATGGCTGTGCGAGCACTGCATTTGGCCAAAACTACCCAAATAATCGCCATCAATAGCGACCAGTATCCTACCGCCGCCATAAGACCCGGTTATTCGGTTCTGGAATGTCAAAAGCTTTTTAAAGATTTCGACCTTCATGCAAATTATACTGATGCAAACACTGCAATTGCCCAAATTATATCTAGCTAGAGCTTTTATAACACTAGGCGTTTAACTCCACAATATATACACGAAAACGCTAGTTTCTAAATGCAACTAATAGCAGCCCCTATACTTTGGCAATTAAATGGTCATTGCCAAAAGTAATCGCATCACTTTACAAATGGTGAGCGAGCTTCTGTCATATCGTAAAGTTTTACAGGCCTATTCAACGGCTGACCGCCATCTCGCCCAATCGGCACCCATGGAATCCGGCCTTCCCCGATAGAAGGAGTTATCAAAAATAACTCTACCGGAATTGAAATATAAAAACCTTTACTGAAGCTGCCTTCGCCATATTCGGCTGCGGACATATTGGTTTTAGTCGCAAATGCACCAACTATAATCCCACTATCAAAACGCTTCATGAACTCAACATTCACCCCAACGTCTTTAGCTAAATAACGGCCAACACCAACTTTAAAGCGCAGGTCATCAGCAAAATCAGGGTTCCAGTACATGTTAGCTTCGCCAGTGATAACCTTGTAATCAAAAAAATCCAAATAAGAGGCATAATCACGTTGTTGCACATAGTTTAAATCAACACCAAATGCCAATCGACTGTCGATCGGCCGGTATAATACCTCTGCACCAATACCTCCGAACATGGTCTCTAGAATCCCACCATAACCTGCCGCAAACCAATTATCGGCAATTTTATCATTCCAACTTAAAAACAAGTTTTCGATGTTTACATCATTTTGGGTAACATATTCACGTACATAAGTGCGCACCCGCGGAACACCAGTATCAAAAGCGTCCACTTTAAAGTTAAAATCATCAAAATTGGTTAATAGCGTCGCCCTTACATTACCATTTAAACTCCATGCAGAGTCAAATACATACCCTGCACCGAGCATAGCTCCACCTTGGTACATATAAAACGCTTCCGGATTACCAAAAGATTGAACCCAATAGGCATCTGCTGAAGTATAAAATCCATCTGATTTAACACGTAAAGCCCAATTTTCTGTCGGAATCGACTCTGGCTCAACACGTTTGACGCTGTCCATTAGCTTCGTATCGATTTTATCGCGTCTAGCAAACTCGATGAATTTGTTCGCGTCCACAACATACTCAACCATCGGCAGGGATCCAGACATTTCACGGATCCGGTAAGTTTTAATTCGACTTGGCAATTCGGCGGCGAGAACACGGCCAATACGATTGAGAAACTCCTCTTCACGTCGGAACGCAACCTTTGTTCCTTCAATGATAATTTCGTCATCTGTCAACCAGTACTTATTAATGACGAATCCAGCTTGAGTGGTTATTTTGGTAGATATATCGAATCGATCGACTTTAGTATCTGTGGGTTTAAGTACATCTGGTACAACCCTCGGAGCATCAAAAATTTTGATTTGGCTTGCAGTGTGCAAATTAAACCGATAATTCAAACCAAAACCAAAAGTATTTCCACGCTGATAATTGGCATTGATATCAAAATCATCAGAAACTCTATATACAGCAGCGATGTTCAGATGAGTTTTTTGCTCCAATTGACCCGCAAAATCTTTTTGATAATTATTGCCGTCATACTCAATTTTTAAACGCAATGGACGCCATGGAGTTTGATATTCAATACCACCATATAAAGAAGCAGGTCCTTTAAAAAAACGCTGGTAATCAATAGAGCCACCAGAGCCACTAAATCCTGTTGGCCGGTCGCAATAGGCTGCAGAAATTTTACATAGTGGGTTGGTAATGTTCCCTGACCGCCCCAAATAGCCCCAACCAACTCCGAAGTGCGCGTCAATATTTTGCCAGCGTTTACTTAAAACCAAAAATTCACTTTCAAAAAGCCCCGTTCCACCGAAGTCTCGCACGCCTAAAGCAACTTGTGGCAAATATCTAGATTCAGGCCATAAGCGGAACTTAGCATCAATTCCTTTATCCTTATAACTTTGATCGCCACTAAAACCGGGATCTTGACTATAAAATTTAGTACGGACATCAGAATATCGCATAGTCGTTTCCATCCAAGGAAATAACTGCAATGAAGTACTCCAGAAACGATATTCTTCGCTGTCTTGGTAATTAAATCCCATGGTCCCGTCTTGATTAAAACGAGCAGTCGGCATCTGGATTAAACCAACACCACCATGATTCATTTGAGTATAGGCTGGCTGCCATGGGTCTATCTCAGCAGCCATGAGTGAACTAGTTGTAAAAAGAAAAACTGTAATTAACTTAAGGCACTGAAATCTTTCAAAAATCATCGGACAATCCGGTATTGAGCTAATTTGACTATTTGCTCATTTAACTTGGCGTAATGCTCGGTCAAAATATCTGCAGAAATAGGCACAAAAAGTACCGAGCCATTCATCAGTGGGTGTTTTGTTTTGTTCCAAAAAGACACTGAAATAGGCTCTACTTCAAAAGTGCCATTTAAACTCTGATTTGGCACATAAAACACTTCATCGACATCTTTCACTTCCGCAGAGAAATCCGTCTCTTGCAAATATTGATAAGCAGCTTTGTTATTGCGATAGACAACGTCAGACCTACCACCGAGCCCAACTACAGTAACATAATTCGTTCGTTTACTGGCACTTAAAATATATGAACCTGGATCCAGTACTGGATTATTCTCTTGTCTTAATTGCGTCAAATCAAAATCTAAGGTTGTGTCTACAACAACGCCAAGCTGCCAGCTCTCAATTTCGCGACGCAGCGCAGACAATTGCTGAGAGATCGTTTGGTGTTGATGCCACATAATAATTAACTGGCGAAGATCTTCAAGCACCAATTGCTTATCGGCGATCAAGTCCGATTGGATTATTGAATCTACTTGGTATAACTTTGCAGTCGGCCAATAAATTCGAGATCTATCGTTTAATATACTTAACAATACAGAGATTCGCGGCTGAGTTTCAAAATTAATGGTCTCATGATCATAAGAAACTGACACGACTCCTGCGTTTGCATAGACAACAGGGGCTAAAGAGAAAAGCAAACTGCTAAAAAGCTTTTTCATATATTCGACGTACCTATCGCTGATAAATTATTTGCAATATCAGATATATATTCCAATTCAAAAACGGACCAATTAGGCAATGGCTGCTGTCTTGATTTTAACAACATGCCGTTGTTTTTGGAAAACCAAAAAGTGTTGGTAATCACTTCGCCAGAGCTAAACTCGACTTTTTCATCGACTCGCACAGATTCGATGGTGTGATCAAAATAATTTAACTCTTCATTCACAATTGCGACAACTTCAATTCGACTCTCCACCCCTTGATACTGAACTGCTGACCAATCCGTAATTAGAAGTGATTTATCTCCATGATGAATCAACGAGATCGATTTAGTTAGCCAGTCTTGTTGCAACACTGTTTGCCCCTGCATCTGTTGCTCTTTAAAGCCAAGCAACTTTACCAAGCGACCATGTTGCACAACAATTAAAGCGCTATCAGCCGAAACCCATTTTTGTATTAGCGCATCGGATTCTCTTAAGCTTAATAGCGCTCTTGCATTGTCATTTTTACGAACATATAAACCTGGAATCTTAAGCTGTTGAATTTCAGTTAAAGTACGCTCGACATCTTCCCCCTTGAAAAAAGCAAGCATCAAGGTATCTTTGTATGAAAGCGTTGTCGAAGAGCAACCGATTAAGCAACAATTTGCTATGGCAAACATAAAAAAAACTCGACCGAGTAACTTAAAAGACCAATCTTGCACTCAGAGCTCCTTAGCCAAGTCTTAGCAAACATGTAAACAAAATTATGATTAATAAAAAAAAACCGCCATAAAGGCGGCTTTTTTGCAAAATATCAAATTAACCTAAGGTTGGTGCATAAGTAAACGTAACAGGAACAGAAATAGTTGTAGTACGGGTAGCAGTACCTGTACCTGTACCTGTAACTGTTACTGTGGAACCTTGACGTGTACCTACACATAGACCGTTTACTAAAGGATCTGTTCCAGTACATTTAGGGGTTTTCGGCACTTCGATTTGAGCAGAATCATTACGGTTATTACTAACGACAGCCCCAACAATGCCAAGGCCAACTGTACTAAGAGCAACAGTTTCTAAAGCAATCTCACCCTCTAAACCTACATTACGTGTTTCTTCAGGTGCCGCATTCACGTTACCTGCAACTAGAAAAGCTGCAAGAATAAAACTCAATTTAGACATTTGTAAAAATCTCCCTTTTGATAATAAGCCAATGATATAGCAAATCGACAAAAATACAACCCAAGGAACACTCAATTTAGCTTTAAAAGCTAAACGGCACACATCGAATTTAACAAATTCACAATTGAAATTTATTAACTCACAGCAACGACATATTGCTGCTCTGATGCTTGCTCTGCTTGTTGAGATTTAAATAATAAATCACCAATTCCATCAGTCGGATTAAAACCAGTTGGAGCAGACAGCATAAGCTCTCTTATCGTCGATAAATCATAGTTATCACAGGCACGTGACAACTTAATTAAAAGCTCGTTTAACTCTGGCCACTTTAAATAGACTTCATTTGCAGTCTTAATTCGCGGATGCCGCGTCGATTTCTCTTCACCACCGATGAGTAATTCTTCATATAACTTTTCACCAGGTCGAAGACCCGTAATCTTAATTTCAATATCGCCCTCTGGGCAAAGTTTTGTTCGAGGAATTAGACCAGACAAATTGATCATCTTGAGCGCAAGGTCGTAGATGCGCACTGGCTCCCCCATATCAAGCACGAACACATCGCCGCCAGACCCCATAGCTCCGGCTTGAATAACCAACTGAGCGGCTTCGGGAATAGTCATAAAGTAGCGAGTGATATCTTCGTGAGTTAATGTAATTGGACCGCCAAACTTTATTTGTTTCCGAAACAGCGGAACTACTGAACCACTTGAGCCTAATACGTTTCCAAATCGAACCATACAAAACCTAGTAGATTTTTGACGATGCGCTAAACCTTGCAAGACCAATTCCGCGAGACGTTTTGTAGTACCCATAACATTTGTTGGACGAACGGCTTTATCGGTAGAAATAAGCACAAAGTTCTTTACACCAGAAGCTATAGCAGCCTCAGCTGTTTGCCATGTGCCAAACACATTATTACGAACGCCTTCAATAACATTGTATTCGACCAAAGGCACATGTTTGTAAGCCGCAGCGTGATATACTGTATCAACAGAAAACCCGCGCATAATGTCTTCCAGCCGTTTACGGTCTTGCACTGACCCTAAAATTGGCAATACCTGAACATCAAGTTCAGCCGACTTTATCTTACCTAATAAATCTTTATCAATTTCGTATAAGCCGTATTCCGATAGCTCAAACAAAATTAACTGCTTAGGATTTTGACGCAAGATTTGTCGACATAATTCAGAGCCTATAGAACCTCCGGCCCCGGTCACCATTACGACTTTGCCTGTGATATTCGACACCATCAAAGACTGAATTGGGGCAACAGGATCACGGCCTAGCAAATCTTCAATCTTTACATCTTGTAGCTCGTCAATTTTCATCTTGCCATCTACGATGTCAGCCATACCGGGGATCGTCAATACTGGGAGACCTAATGGTTCAAGGCGGCTTAAAATAGCGGCGCGCGTTGCGCGACTCGCGGAAGGCAAAGCAAGCAAAACTCGGCTTATAGCGTGCTGACCTATCGCTTTGCGAATTTCATCTGGGCCGTACACCCTAACATCCTTAATCATTACGCCATGTAGGGACGGATCATCATCAACGAAGGCGGCAGCGCGGTATTCAACGCTATTCTCAAGCGCCAACAATAATTGCCGGCCACTAGCTCCCGCCCCATAAATCAGGACTTTGTGATTTGATTTTCGCGTTTTGGCGTTCACCAACGCACGCACAAATAACCGAGACCCTCCGATAAAAATCAGCGATATAAACATATAGTTCATTGCGACAGATAGACTAATTCCCAGTCCAATTACCTGGCCAGCTCCGTAAATCAAACTACCCGAAATCAATATCCCGGTTAAAACAGCTCTAAGCGCTTGACCACCAAGAAACCTCACAACAGCACGGTAAAGCCCAAGTCGGATAAAAATCAAAATTGTTAGAGTAATTGACGCGTAAACATACGCAGCCTTTGGTAGCAAAAAAGCAGATAATGGACCATCGTTAAAAGTAACATGGTGAATATACGCTGCGCAAAGGAAGGATACTGAAAGACAAAAAAAATCAACAGTACCAGAAATCAGCATTTTGTATATCCTTGGTAAAACCAAGAATTTTGATGTCATTCTTGTAAACCAAGAGTAGAAAACGTTCAAATAATATCTCCTCGTCCTTACGACTATTCAATTGAATAACGCATTAGCTAGACGAAATTAAATTGCGATGAGCGACATAAAAACACCTAATAAATTACTTACTATGCGTTTAGTACATCGCTTTAGCAAATTTCACTACATTCACCCGCAAGCCGGATAAAAATATCCTCAATTCCTTTCTTAAATACCACTAATCGCAGAGATCGCGACTGCAGATTGGAATAATATTTGAGTTACTTGCGTCCAGAGACTTAAGCTGTCTTTGTATTCGGTATCCAAAGGCATAATGATGGTGTCTCCCGGTTTTAATGTGCCATCATTAGCTGCAAACCAATCGGAAGAAGGTAACATCACAGAACCATCAGCGCGAATTACAAACACTAAATCTTCATCTGCCCGTTTACGCGCACCAGCAGCGAGCGCCAAGTAATCCTTGACCGATACACCTGTTTGATAACGGTGCGAGCCCGGATTCTGAACTTCACCCATTACTGTAATTGAATTTTGCATCCGTGGGATATACAACGAATCTTGGTTTTCCATATCCAAATCATACTGTGGATTACCAACTATGATTTGGTCCAAATCAATAACCATGCGCCCTACCGGTTCAATAGTTTGGAGTTGAGCAATTAATTCCGCCGAATTGGATGTTGGTGAAGTTAAGCCTGTCGGTGCAGTAAGTGCCCTACTAGCCAAATCTGCCTTTAGTTGACTCAACAACTTTGCGGCTTGCTCTGATTCACGCGCCCTAATATTTTCACGAGTAAAGACAGCGCCAAACGGATATGCACTTGATGTTAAACCGCCTGCTCGCTCGATCACGTCTGACAGTTTTTCACCTTTTAGCACTTGATAAGTACCAGGGAAGCGAACCTCACCTTGCACATTTACCATCCGAATTTGCGACCAATCAGGCGTAGTAAAAATATTCAACCGGTCGCGACTCGCGAGAGCCACATCAGTAGTAGGGTCTGCAAGGACTTGAGCGACATTAACATCCTTGTTTTGCTGTTCAATGGCATTTTGCTGCAGATCTTGCGCGATAAAGCGACTGAGTTCAGCTCGCTGCAAATATGCAGAACTATTTAAACCACCAGCAGCACGGATTAACTTAGTCACTGTTGATTGTTCAACCAAGGGATACTCGCCTGGAACTTTGACATCGCCACTAATTGAAACTATCGGTAACTCTTGCTGATTATTACTTTGGCTGCGCAACATCTGCATCAAAGGGAATAACAATTCACGGCGATTCAAATGCTTAGATAAACCAATATATTTCGGGTCAACATAAAGCTGTTGTAACATGGTCGCAATGTAATTTTCCAACTCTTCAGGTGCTGAGCCTGTCGCAGTTTTATTGGCAAATTGCGAACCTGCCACTACCGCATTTTTTTGCTGTAAACTGGCAAAATTCGTTGCAAGTACATCACCTGCCAACAAGGCATTTGAATCAAATCGTGCCAATTGATTTTGCACATTGTCACGAATGGCATTATTTAACGCCTCCCGTTGATAACCTTGATTAACCTGGTGGAATATCACCACAATATCTTGTGGTTGTAGCGTTAAGGGTGTTTTACCAATACTTACTGCATCCAACAAATTGAATTGAACAACTTTGATGTCACCACGCTCATTAACCCGACGGATCAACAGCGCATAGTCCATGTCTGTGCTTTGTAATAGGTCAGTCCATTTATCGGCGATGATATCAGTTAACCTTAACCCCTGACGCCATGCAAAGTTCCCAGGCCGTTCGACAGCCCCAACCACGGTAACTTGTTGATGGATCCGTGCAGATAATTGCGGAATTACTAAACGATCACCACTCAGTAGATTTTTGGAGATAGCACTACTATCAGCTAAATTAATGTTGATCAATTCACGTCCAGTTGCGGTGGCTCGTTCAACCACGACATTTTTAACTTGCGCTTCAGGAGACAAACCACCAGCCATTTTCAGCAGCGAACCAATATTGTCATTTGCTTTGAGTTCGTATATTGCAGGACGACGAACAGCCCCTTCAATAGTTGCAATATCGCCAACTGGCGCAACGAACAGTACATCCCCATGTTGCAAGGTCACATCATTGGCATTATTGCCTTTTAGCAGTAAATCATAAAGGTCAAAAGAAGCGACCTGTTGGCCAGCTCGAGTCACCCGAATATCGCGCAAACTGCCGATATCAGTAACACCACCAGAGACATATAGCGCTTGGGTAACAGAAGTTAAGGCTGAAACAGCATACATGCCTGGGCGGCGAGCTTCACCAGCAATAAATATATTAATAGTGCGCAGTTGGCCCATTGAAACTGCAGCTTGTAAGCCGATATTGGCATTTGTAATTCGATCTTGGATAAGACTACTCGCGGCTAAGACAGTTAGACCTGAAACACTCACTGGCCCAATATCCGGCAAATTAACATTACCATGGCGGTCAACAACAAGTTCTTGCTTATTATTTTGCTTGCCATAAATTTGAAGGAGCAGAGTATCATCTGGTCCTAACTGATAAGTATTAGGAACAGGCACATTACTCACAGGGGCAAAAGTGCTTATTTCGGCATCAAATAGATTTGCACCAAAACGAGTGATACCTGCAGGTTTAGCTGCACTAATTTTTTCAATTGGTGCGGCGCGCTGTTCAAGCCTCGCAGCCCCTTCATCCTGTAAACGTTCAGCACTTCCACCTGACGATATTTGCGAAAGATCCACTCCATACTGCTTGGCTAACGCTTCTTGCTGCGCACGCGGAAGTTGCTTAAATTGTTCGAGTTGAGCTGCCGTTGGCTGAGCAGCCGATATTTGAAAAGTAAAAAGCGCAGTAACGCCTACAGCCAAACTCCGAATAAAACGATTAGACAACCTCATTAACATGCATCCATTTAGTAACTATTGACATTCAACACTGCGACTGATTTTTATCAGGTAAAGAGTATCGACTCTCATTACTGCTGATTTTCAGTCGAATTATAGCCGATCACGATCAGGTTATTACCTGAATAACGTACTTTTTATTACAGAAGACTTAACATTTTTCAGGATTTTTTCGCCAAATTATGAAGTTCAATCGAAAGATTCAGTTCCTGCCCCAAGAAATTCAATAAAACCATACAACGCTCGGCGCCATCGGCTTGTAAAAATACAGCATTTAATGACGAGAAAGGCCCTGTCAATATTTCTAATGACGAGCCAACTTCAAAAGGGTGATCTTTAGGTTGCTGCATTATGACTAACTGGTTTCGCAGTAACGAAAATACTAACTCGTCAGACACTGTGGCAAGACGATCACCGAATCGAACAATTCCCCCGACCCCACGAGTATTGCGCACATAACTAAGTCGACTGGGCTCTGAACATTTTAAGAAAATATACCGAGGGAACAGAGGTTCTTGGACTGTAACTGTTTTCCGCCCTCGCATCTTCTTGATAGTTATTACAGGGGAGTATGTTTCAAATCCTTGAATCGCCAATTGCTGCTGTGCTCTTAACTCTTGCTTAGGCTTGCTATAAATTAGATACCAGCTTTCCATAACTATGACATTCCATCTATAACGGCTTTGCGCACAATAGTACTGCAACTAGCTGCAGCTCTTCGAGATAAGAGATTTTTACTGAAAACAGTTTTTGAAAATGAAATATCAACTTCACAACCAAATAAATCCACGAAAGTAAGCGAGTAATTGCTAAACTTTCGCAGATTCATCTGCTCCATTTGCCTATTTTTTAAGATGCGCTTTAATCGCCGCGACAATCCGTTCACAAGCTTTGCCATCACCGTATGGGTTGTGGGCAAAACTCATTGATTGGTAATAAGCTGCGTCGGTCATTAATTTGGCGACTTCACTGACAATTTTCGCTTGGTCGGTACCCACTAACTTCACGGTGCCTGCGGCGACTGCTTCCGGGCGTTCGGTGGTATCGCGCATAACAAGTACAGGCTTGCCTAAAGACGGGGCTTCTTCTTGAATACCGCCAGAATCGGTGAGCACCAAGTAGCTTTGGCTCATCAGGTAAACAAATGGCAAATAATCCTGTGGTTCAATCAAGTGCACGTTGCCAGAGTTGCTTAACAAGCGGAAAACTGGTTCACGAACATTCGGGTTTAAATGCACTGGGTACACAACGTCACAATCTGGAAATTGCGCCGCAATATCTTTAAGCGCAGCACAGATATTTTCAAAACCAGAGCCAAAGCTTTCACGACGGTGACCAGTAACCAAAATCATCCGACGGCCATTTTGGCCATATGGGAATTTGCTAGCGAACTCAGCTGATAACGCTGTATCTTGCTGAATTTTCGTCACAACTTGATGCAGCGCATCAATTACGGTGTTACCGGTAACAAAGACTTTGCTCGGATCGGTGTTTTCGTTCAGCAAGTTCTGTTTAGAAGTATCTGTCGGCGCAAAGTGCAGCGTGGTGATTGCGCCGGTTAATTTCCGGTTCGCTTCTTCTGGCCACGGGCTATAAATATTTCCGGTACGAAGGCCCGCTTCCACATGGCCGACCGCGGTTTTTTCATAATAACAAGCTAAAGCTGCGGCGAAAGTGGTACTGGTATCACCATGCACTAACACGATATCTGGTTGGAAATCGCGTAAAACAGGTTTGATATTTAACAAGATACTTGTTGATACATCGTACAAATCTTGGCCTGCTTTCATAATCGCCAAATCGTATTCTGGCACAATGTCAAACAGACGCAGTACTTGGTCGAGCATTTCACGATGCTGGCCGGTGACACAAACTCGGCTTTCAATCGCCGGATCTGCTTTCAAT
>JACCEA010331742.1_pt1 | contig 14038 bp, 15 predicted proteins | sample 7449851 | NCBI WGS metagenome assembly JACCEA01 (sample SAMN15323453, study PRJNA562643) | freshwater metagenome | isolation source: river surface water | place: USA:Blue River Watershed | collected 2017-08-18 | reverse complement strand
GTGTTACTAAAATACCGTCCCCGATTTTATCGAAAAGTTGAGAAGTAGCATTGGTAATAACTTCCGTATCAAAACCACCAATGTTGGGCGTCATTTGACGAAAATACTGATTTCTTGTTTCCTCATCCTGCGCAAATTGAACGCCAGGATAATAACTATTTCCTACGCCTACGCGAAAGGTTCCCCACCACATTTGTTCATCCGGAGTGGGGTTAATGGTCGCAGAAACGGTACTTCTACCGGCGTTACCCCGACGAGGTTGATCGATTAAATAAACACTGTATCGCTTACGCAAGAAGAGGTTATTGAATCCTTCCCGGCCGTCTGGTGTGCTTGTCCAAGTACGTGAAAATTGACCAATTCCATGCCAAAAAACCAAAGGCAATTTGCGTGCCTTTACGGGAATTTGGTAACTAATGTAGGCGTGATCCCCATGGTAAGTCTGCCCTTCCGGCCCACGCTTAATGGGATCGTAGGTCCCAGGGTTTGTGATGACAGTGCCTCCAACAGCAAAATTCCCCTGCTCTTGGATGAGCAAGGGGCGCTTTTGTGCAAATGTGGGAAGTACAAATACGAATGTTAAGGCTAAAAAAAGGTACTTCATATTCGACTAATGTTTGATTTCGTGGGTGTCACGTACGCTGCTAAATGTTAAATCCAACAGTTTCCATTTGTCCCCGGTTTTTTGATAAACTTCGGTTACCGTAAATTCGGTTACAGCTACTTGTTCGCGGACGATTGCATCTAACGTAATTCGATTCCAAACGATTGCCGTGTTTCCAAAAAGTTCTACCGCGGTATCTTTGACAGTGGCCTTTTTGTACCAAATTCTCCCAGTTTTGATGATATCAAGTTCTTCCTCCTTTTTCCAGGTGCCGCTCATGTGAACGAATTTGGATTTGTCGTCAAAAAGGTCTTTTAGTTTATCGACATCTTTATCGGACATCCATTGCCATTTGTCTTGGGAAAGTTTGATTAACGATTGCGCTTCATTGCTTTGTTGGGCTACACCCACTTGAATGAAAAGCAATGTAAATAAGAAAGATAGGGCTGTCGTTTTCATGTATTTATTCGTTTAAAAAATTTATTGTATTAAATGCCTCTTGACTGGATTGTACCTCTTTTTTTCATGGCTTTTTCAATGACATCGAATCGAGCTTTGCGCGGATCTGGCTTGCTGATTATTTTACCATCTAATTCCACGTCTAACATGTCTTGATTTTGTTTATTGTAAGCAGGCCAATTAGGCAATCCATTGCCATTGGGATTTCCTGTTTTTGCAAAATTAATCCAGTATTGATTCATTTTTTGGGCTAACTCATATTCAGCTTCGGTTGGTTTCGAGGGAGGACCAAAGCGTGGCGCATCCAGCGTATTAAACACAAAGGAAACCTCAGATCCATGACCAGCTCCAAATGGGGAACGTTGTTGATTAGCCGGCGAAACATAGCCAAATTGATACATATACGCGGGTGCTTTCTTGGAAAGAAACGCCATGGCTGTCATTCTTGCGGGTTCGCCCCAAACCCAATCTGTATTGAACTTCGCGATGACTTCGTTAAAGGTTTTATTGTTTTCTGGGTCATAGGCTTTTTGAGCTTCTGAAGCTAAATCTCCCATGGAAGCAAATAATTCTTCCTTCGTTTTTGCATTACTAACAAAGGCCCCTCCAATTTCAGCACTACAATTACCAATCATTAAGGGAATGTTAGGCTGTCTGCCTGCCATGTAAGCACTTTCAGCGGTTTCCACTACTAATTTGCCATCAAGAATGGGGCCAGAATAAGTCCTTGGTCCGTTAGGTCCATCCGTTTCTTGTCCTCCATCGACGATATCCTCTACTTTTAAGGCTCTTAATTTTGCTAAAGCATCTGCATCGGTCCCCTCAATACCCTTCGATTTTGCAAAATTGAGTCCGGTCGTTTCCGCAGAAACGTTATACAACACATCTGCATTTTCTTTATTGATAGGTCTACCCGTTAACACACCATCTCTTCCTCCTCCGGACTCACTAATAAGTTTGTGAAATAAGCCTTTGGCAGATGGGATTGTTAGCAAAGAATGTACAGAAACCCCACCTGCAGAAAATCCAAAAATGGTCACATTTTTGGGATTCCCTCCGAATGATTCAATGTTATTTTGGATCCATTGTAAGGCCGCTATTTGATCCATATATCCGTAATTCCCTTTTGGCTCATTCGGATATTCTTTGCTCAAAGCAGGATGTGCGAAATAGCCCAAACGACCTAATCGATAATTAATCGTCACTAAAATCACCCCTTGTTTTGCAAACGAATTTCCAAAATTTTGTGGGCTCGCACCACTTCCGCCAGTGAATCCACCACCATGAATCCATACCATGACAGGTAGTTTGGATTCTTTTGTCGTTTTTTCAGGCGTCCAAATGTTTAATGCTAAACAATCTTCAGATGCGTTCGCAGATATCTTTTGTCTTCCACCAGGACCATATCCCGCTTGCCCGCAATCTTTACAAAAGCTTGTGGCATCACGTTCGCCCTGCCATGGCGTTACAGGTTGTGGCGGTCTCCAGCGAAATTCTCCGGTGGGAGCAGCCGCAAACGGTATCCCTTTAAAAATTGAAACATCACCTTCCGTGATTCCACGTACAGCACCGGATTGAGTCCGGACAACGGGGCCAGTTTGGGCTTGAATAAAGAGTGGCGCAAAGAGTAAAAATGCCCAAGTTAAAGATCGTAAATTTTGCATGTATGCTAGAGGTTAATTGATACTACAAATCTCATCTGAATCGAAGGGAAACTAAGTAGATAAATTACCGCATTTTCTACCATTTTTACTGATGCATATTCAAGATGCGCTGATTTTGTTTAAATTTCGTTAACAAGCTTTTTTCTATGGTCAGGAACTATTCCGTCGATTCGATAAGTCAGTATAATGCCGACAACAATCATCCCACGCTACACCCCTTGGTGAGTGTGATCGATTTTTCGAAGGCGGCTCCTCGTTCTTGGGGCTCAGAAATACAACGTATCAAATTTCATTACGGTCTTTATTGTGTTTTCTTAAAAGACATCAAGTGTGGCGATATCGTTTATGGTAGACATACGTATGACTACCAAGCGGGAACCTTGGTTTTCTTTGCGCCCGGCCAAGTATCTGAATTTGATATCCCGGCACCCTCGTATCAACCTAAGGGCTATGGTCTCGTGTTTCATCCCGATTTAGTACATGGCACATCACTAGGAAAAGCCTTAGCGACCTACCATTTTTTTAGTTATCAATCGAATGAGGCACTGCACATTTCGGATGCGGAACGTCAAGTCGTATTGGATTGCTTTTCGAAAATTGCGTTTGAGTTAAGCCAAAGCATGGATAAGCACAGCAAGAAATTGATTACGGCGAATATCGAGCTGTTTTTAAATTATTGTGAACGTTTTTATGACCGCCAATTTATTTCACGAGAACATGTGAACAAGGGGGTTTTAGCGCGATTTGAGGAGCAATTAAATGCCTATTTTTTGTCAGATAAACCATCCACTTTAGGCTTACCATCGGTGGCCTATTTCGCGGAGCAATTGCATTTGTCTCCTAATTATTTTGGGGACTTAATTAAAAGAGAAACCGGTCAGGCAGTGAAGGAGCATATTCAAAATAAGTTAATTGATGTAGCCAAAGAACTAGTCTTTGATGGAGAGAAAACGGTGAACGAGATCGCTTATGAGTTAGGGTTTAAATATCCGCAACACTTTACGCGACTATTTAAGCAACGCGTGGGCAATACGCCTATGCAGTTCCGAAATTTAAATTAGAAATGAAGCATATTACTTTAAATACCGGAGTTGAAATGCCGATTTTGGGCTTTGGGGTTTTCCAAATCGCAGATGCGGCCGCTTGTGAAAAAAGTGTATTGGATGCGATCGAAGTAGGGTATCGATCCATCGACACCGCTGCTTCTTATGGAAATGAGGAGGCTGTTGGAAAAGCAATCAAGTCATCAGGCATCGCTAGAGAAGAGTTGTTTATCACAACAAAATTATGGATTCAAGGGAACGGTTACGAGGGGACTCTGGCTGCTTTTGAAAAATCAATGCAAAAACTGTCCTTGGATTACCTCGATTTATACCTTATTCACCAGCCATATGGCGATGTTTTTGGGGAGTGGCGTGCCATGGAGAAGCTATATAAAGAGGGTCGCATCCGAGCCATTGGAATTAGTAATTTTCATCCTGATCGCGTGACAGATTTGATGAATCACACGGAGATTGTACCTGCGGTAAATCAGGTTGAAACACACCCCTTTCAACAACAGATCTCTAATCAAGCCTTTCTGCAAGAAAATAATATTCAAATAGAATCGTGGGCTCCTTTTGCTGAAGGACGTCAAGGGATGTTTGAACATCCTGTATTAACAGCTATAGCTGTTGCACATGGGAAGTCGATTGCCCAAGTCATTCTACGATGGCTCATCCAGCGCGACATTATTGTTATCCCTAAGACGGTAAGCCGCACTCGTATGGCAGAGAATTTTGATGTATTTGGATTCGAGCTTACTGATGGAGAAATGCAAATGATTCATGAATTAGACACCAATACCAGCAGCTTTTTTGACCACCGAGATCCTGCGATGGTGAAGTGGTTAGGAACTCGCCAAATCGATTAATCGATTGTTTGTTTTTTATAATTATTCAAAAAAAAGAAAACCTTAATTTGCGCTAAACTATTCAGACTATGATCAAGAAATTCACAGTTCGCATTAATAAGAAATCTCATACCGTGACGGTGGATGAGAACATGCCACTTTTGTGGGTACTTCGGGATATTCTGGACATGAAAGGAACGAAATACGGATGTGGCGTTGGGTCTTGTGGTGCCTGTACTGTTCATTTAGACGGCAATGCCGTTCGTTCTTGCCAATTGCCTATTTCGGCTTTGGCGAAACAAGAAATCACGACCATTGAAGGCTTAGCAGAAAAAGGGAATCACCCCGTGCAAAAGGCTTGGCTGGATGTCGATGTGGCACAATGCGGCTATTGCCAATCGGGTCAAATCATGAGCGCCGCGGCCTTGTTAAAAAGTACACCGAAGCCAACGGATGAAGATATCGAGAATTTTATGACGGGAAATATTTGCCGTTGTGGAACTTATACACGTATTAAAAAAGCCATCCAACTAGCAGCAGCCTCGAAATAAGATGAAAAAGACCGAATCAAATTACAGCAGACGCTCGTTTTTAAAAGTTTCGTCCCTATCTGGCGGAGGATTGATGTTGGGAATTTCTTGGTTTGCATCAGCAAAGTCGGAGGAAACCTTACAAACACTGGGCGCAGAACCTACTTGGGAGAAATTAACGAGTTATATTAAAATCACTCCCGATAATGTGGTGAAGATTTTCTCACCTAATCCGGAATTTGGCCAAAATGTCATGACCTCCTTACCTATGTTGATCGCTGAGGAATTGGATGTCGACTTTACGGCGGTTCAGGTCGAACAAGCCAATTATAGTCTTGCCTTATACAATCGTCAATTTACGGGAGGTAGTCAATCGATCCGCCAAGCTTGGAAATTGTTGCGTACGGCGGGAGCGTCCGCGCGTCAAATGATCTTGACAGCCGCGAGCCAAGAATGGAATGTACCTATCGCGGAATTAACGACCGCAAATGGAATGGTGATGAATTCATTTAGTGGAAAACAAGCTACCTATGGTTCATTTGCTACGGCCGCGTCTAAGTTGGCCGTACCGAAGGATATTGTCTTAAAAGGGAACAAAAGCTTCAAGCTATTAGGAACGCCACAGAAAAATGTGGAGGGGCCAAAAATCGTAAAAGGACAGCCTTTGTTTGGGATGGATTATCAGGTTCCTGGCATGCTGATTGCGATGACGGAACGCCCACCGGCTTTCGGGATGCGGTTGAAGTCTTTTGATGCGACGGCAGCGAAAAAGATGCCAGGTATCGTGGACGTTTTCCCAATTCAGGTGTATGAGCCGACACAGAAATTAGCCATGTTTGATACCCGTACATTTAATGAAGTGATTGCGGTAGTAGGGAAGACGACTTGGGAGGTAATGAATGCCCGCAAGGCCTTGAAAGTAGTGTGGGAAAATGCGCCTGAGACGAAAGAATTAGGCATGGGAGGTCGCGATACGATCGTGCCAGCTGGACTAGAAAGTACGAAAAAGCATTACGAGCAAATGCTCGACATGGACAAAAAGCCCGGACGCGTTGAGCGCAAAGATGGTGATCCTGAGAAGGCATTTGCGGAGGCGAAACATGTGATTGAGCGGACGTATACGGCGCCTTTTTTGGCCCATAATATCATGGAGCCAACGAATACTTTCGCTCACGTTCAAGGCGATAAAGTGAAAATCGTGGGACCGATTCAGGGACCTGATATGGTGGCAAATACGGTGGCAGCGCGTTTAGGTATACCGAAGGAAAATATTGAGATCGAGTTGGCACGAATGGGGGGCGGTTTTGGCCGTCGGGCCTATGGCCACTACATGTTGGAGGCAGTCTTGATTTCGAAACAAGCAAATGCGCCGGTAAAATTAATTTACAAGCGTGAAGACGATGTGAGTGCGGGAATTTATCGCCCAACCTACCAAATGACTTATCGTGCCGCTTTCGATGAAAACAAGCGCTTGACGGCGATGCACATCAAGGGCGGAGGCATACCTGAGTCTCCCTTACACGCGAATCGTTTCCCAGCGGGAGCCTTGGATAATTACCTAGCGGAGAGTTGGTCTATTCCTTCGAACATTACCATTGGAGCTTTCCGTGCTCCGCGTTCCAACTTCAATGCGGCAGCGGAACAGTCCTTCTTAGATGAAATTTCGGAATACATGGGAAAAGATCCGATTGCCTTCCGATTGGAATTGTTGCAACGCGCCAAAGATAACCCAGTAGGTAAAAGCAACGATTACGATGCAGCACGTTACATGGGTGTTTTGGAATTAGTGCGAGATAAGTCGGGCTGGGGAAAACCCGAAAATGCGGGTAAGAAACGAGGAGTTTCGGCATATTTCTGCCATAATTCATATGCGGCACAGGTGATCGATTTGCAGGTGAATGACGGACAGGTTATCGTCGACCAGGTGACATCTGCCTTGGATTGTGGGGTCGTGGTGAATCCGGAAGGGGCTAAAAATATGGCGGAAGGTGCGGCGATTGATGGGATTGGGAACGCCTTGTTTGGCCAATTGACCTTAACGGATGGAAAGACAGATCAAAAGAATTTTGACACCTATCGCATGATTCGTCACAATGAGGCACCGAAGAAAATCGATGTACATTTTGTGCAAAATGAGGTAGATCCGACGGGATTAGGCGAACCGCCATTCCCTCCGATTTTCGGAGCGATGGCCAATGCCTTGTATAAAGCGACAGGAAAGCGTTTTTACAAGCAGCCCTTTCAGCCACAATTGGAGGGATAAGCTAGAATTTAATGTCCTCCGGCTTAATTTGTTCGATTTTCCCGTTTCGGGAGACTATAAGGTCTTGGCCTGTTTTCTTTTTTAATTCGGTTAAATAGGCGGGTATTTTAGATATACCTTTCATGATGCGCTCAAAGTCATCATTTGGAGAAATTATCGATTTTTTTTGAGGAGCTGCCATGTTGATGCGTTGTTTATTTTGATTAATTGGTTCAAGCGTTTACTCGCAATAAGATCTAAAACAGCATTTGACGAGTTAAATATCATGAAATTGTCTACGATGGGCAAGTAAATGTGGAATAAATTCGTCAAGCCTGCTTCATACCTTCTTTTGATTGTGTCAACAGGAATATTGTGCCCTCCACTTCTTACTCTGGCGCGAACACGTTCTATGGCCAGATCAACTGAGTTCAGCCAAAAAAACAGTAATGTTATTTCGTACCCATTTTCTTGAGCTAATCGAATATAGTTTGTGTAAGACTTTGCGGATAATGTTGTTTCGAAGCAAAAATTCTTACCTGCCTGGATTAAGTTTTGAATTTCTGAGAGCATGATTCTCCCAGCAAATATTGCGACAGATTCAGGATCAAAAGGGGATATTAATTTGGCAATGTCGTCCGCATTGATGAATTCATTACAATTTATCAGTTCCGGTAGGACCTGATAAGATGCTGTCGTTTTCCCAGCTCCATTACAACCCGCTAATATATACATGCGCTTGCTCATTACGCAAACCTACTTGCAATTTTGATTCCAGCTTATTCGTTTTTGTAGATTATCAGTTTCTTGATAAAATGACTTTTTTCATTAAAATATCCGTCTGCGCATCATCGCCTAATTGGAAGATGTGTTGATCGAATTCCACAAATCCCTGCTTTTCATAGAATCGAATCGCGCGCGGATTTTTCTCCCAAACGCCCAGCCAGATATAGGGGGCATTTTGCTCGTGAGCGATGGACAAAGCTTTCTGGTATAGCTTTGGGCCCACCTCTTTTCCATGATATTCCTTCAGCACATAAATGCGCTCAATTTCTATGGCAGCAGGATCTTGATTCTCAGTCTGCGCTTCCCCTGTGTTGACTTTCAAATAGCCGAGCACCTGACCATTCATTTCCGCGAAATAAAACTGCGAGTATGCATTTGCTAGTTCAGCGCTCAGCTTTTCTGCGGAAAACCCTTTCGCTAAATAGTTCGCCAAATTCTCTTCTGAATTCCCCGATTCGAACGTTTCCGCAAAGGTTTTTCTGCCGATCATTTGCAAAGCGGCGAGATCTTCTAGCTTAGCTTGACGGATTTGTAGGTTTTTCATAATCGCCCACTTAATAGGTTGAAGAGCTTTTTATTTTCATAGTAATTCTCTCTTCCTAATTTATGTTTCAGGACAATTTCCTCTTTTACTAATCCCTCTAAATAACGAATTGCGGTATTTCTGCTCACCTGGAGGTCCTCTTGAATATATTCTATTTTAGTGTAAGGATATTTGAAAAGGCTATTTAACAAATCCTGGCTATACATTTTAGGTAAGGTATATCTAATTTGATTTTTATGTTCTTGCATTAATGACCTCAAAGCCTGAATTAATCTTATACCTTCTTTTGCCGTTTTCTCAATTCCTTCTAGCATAAACAATAGCCATTCCTCCCAATCCCCCGTTAATCGGATTTGTTGAAGTAAGCGGTAATAGTCGTTCTTATGTGTTATGATAAATCCACTAAGGTATAAAATGGGTAAGCCTAAGAGTCCTTTTTGGACCAAATAAAGAATATTAATAATCCTTCCCGTTCGACCGTTTCCATCGTAAAAGGGGTGAATACTTTCGAACTGATAATGAATAATAGCCATCTTTATTAATGGATCTAAATCCATCATCGAATCATCATTTATAAACGACTCAAGATTTTTCATTAATGAGACAATGCTGGCATAGTCTTGAGGTGGCGTGTAAATAATTTCCCCGGTTAAATCATTTAGGAGTTTTGTGCCAGGAAGTTTTCTGAATCCAGCTTTGTTTTGTTCTACAACCTCTTGTATGTGCAGAATCGTATTTGTGGTGAGTAAGCCATGCGTTTTGACTAAACCAAATCCCTCAATGAGCGCTTTGGCATAATGATGAACTTCTTTCGCAGCAGCACTAGCAAACTGTTGGTTTTGGTAATTGCTGCGGTAGATTTCATCAAAAGTACTGATGATATTTTCAATGGCAGAACTTTCCCGCGCCTCCCGTAAAGCTAATGTTTGAATTAGTATTTGCTCATTAGGTAAACTACTCATAACACCTTTAAGCTCTGCCAGGGCTTGATGTGCTGAAGCGGTTTTTCGTAAAACAGCTTTCGTCTCCACATCTATATCAAGTGGTAAAAATAAGATTTCGGTAGATCCCATTTCGAAATATAACCCAAAAATTCAATAAATTGGGTTGTGTTATATAAATATAATTCAAAAATCTACTTTTTCTGGTTGTATCCACTTTTTGGATTGCCGTTTAAATAATAATCAGGTTATAGAAAAGAATAAATGTCGTATTTACTGCCATGACAACATCACGTAAAACTTCTTTAGCTGCGGGTATTCTTTATCTGCTGACCTTTATTTCCATCCCCACTTTATCGCTTTACAGCGAGATTCATCAGCCTAATTTTATCCTCAGTTCGGCGCCTTCAAACGATGTGGTGTTGGGTGGAATCTTGGAATTGCTGATGGCCCTGTTCTGTATCGGAACGGCAATTGTTTTATATCCGGTTTTGAAGAAACAAAATGAAACCCTGGCCTTGGGTTTTGTGGCGGCTCGTGTATTAGAGGCGGCACTGATTTTTGCAGGTGTTGCGGCTTTGTTGACCGTTTTGCAAATGCGGACCTTGGGGGCAGAGGCTTCGGTCATGAGCCGCGGGCTGGTCATGCTTTATGACCGTCTATTTTTAATTAGCCAAAGTTTCATCCCAGCCGTCAATGGTCTTCTGTTGGGCACGCTTTTATACCAAAGTCGTTTAGTTCCTCGCATCTTGCCCATCATCGGAATCGTGGGTGCATTTACTTTGACTGCCGGAGATGTAGCCGTTCTTTTCGGTGTAATGGATCAGCATGCACCGCTTGCAGGTATATCTGCGATCCCCATTGCCTTTTGGGAATTTTCATTGGGGATCTATTTGACTGGTAAAGGCTTTAACGAAAATCCCTTAAATTTAGCGTAATGAAAATTCCAATTTACCAAGTTGACGCCTTTAGCAATCAATTATTCAAAGGCAACCCTGCGGCCGTTTGTCCTTTAACCGAATGGCTGCCAGATGAACTGATGCAAAACATCGCGCAGGAGAATAATTTAGCTGAAACCGCTTTCATCGTTCCTGCTAATGACGGTTACGAAATTCGCTGGTTTACTCCCGCTGTAGAAGTTGATTTGTGTGGTCACGCTACCTTGGCCAGCGCGCATGTGGTATTTCATGAACTGGGTCACGAAGGAGAAAAAATTGAATTTCATTCACCGCGAAGCGGCCCCTTGACGGTAAGCCAAAGAGGTTCCGAATTAGTGCTGGATTTTCCTTGCGATACGATCTCGCAAATCGATGTAGAGCCTATGTATAGCGCTGGACTTTCCAAAGCCCCTAAAGCCGTTTATAAAGGCAAAACGGATTACCTGTTTGTGTATGATGCAGAGGCTGATATTCGCGCACTCCAACCGGATTTTGAGGCCTTGAAAATACATCCCGTACGCGGGATCATTGTGACGGCTCCAGGTGAAAAAGTGGATTTCGTTTCCCGGTTTTTTGGCCCTGCTTGTGGGGTGAATGAGGATCCGGTGACGGGTTCTGCCCATACGACTTTGACGCCCTATTGGTCTTCGTTATTAGGAAAAACAACCCTCACAGCCATACAATTATCGCAAAGAACGGGCTCCTTGACATGTACCTTGAAAGGCGATCGGGTGGAAATTGCCGGAGAATGTGTATTATATTTGCGAGGCGAGATAAATATTTTTTAACCCACAATCGACTTTGCAAAGTGTGAATTTCCCCAGTTAGCCACCTCTTGCAAAACGGGCATCAGGCTTAGTCCTGCAGGTGTTAATTTGTATTCGACACGCGGGGCTACTTCTGTAAATTCCATTCGTTCAATCAAACCTAAGCTTTCTAATTCTTTTAATTCAGCAGATAAAACTTTGTTGGAAATGGCTGGCATGAATTGGTTTAATTTGCCAAATCGAATTGTTTTGTCTCCAATACAATTTAAAATAATAGGTTTCCATTTCCCACCTATAATGGACATGGTTCGGGTGACAGGGCACTGAAGGGGATTATCAATGAATCGCATAAACTGGTTACTTGAAGGTTACTAGAAACTTAAATATGGTTACAAATGTATACTATAATTCTGTAGCTTTGGAAAAAAAATACAATATGAAAAAACTATTCACCTTAATCGCCATCCTTGCTATGGCAACGGGCTTACATGCTCAAACCTCGAATCCTAACCTAGTAAAAGACTGGGAGCGCGCACGTGCTTACACGAAAGAATATTTAGACGCCATGCCGGAAAGCGGCTATGCGTTAAAGCCAACAAAAGAAATGCGTTCTTTCGCAGGCCAAATGTTACACTTAAGTGATGCGATTTACGGGATCGTCGGTACTGCGACGGAAGTTGCGCCTACAGCAAAAGAGTTAGAAAAATCGAATGATGTAGCTAAAGCAAGCGTAACCGAAAAAGTATTAGCAGCCTATGATTTTGCGATCAATGCCATCAAGAATGCACCGGATGCCAAGTTGGGTGAGTCTATTAAACTATTTGGCCGCTTCGATGTAACACGTGGTCAAGCAATTGATAAAGCATTTGAACACCAAACACACCACCGCGGACAAGCGACTGTTTACCTTCGCTTGGCGGGTGCGACTCCTCCAGCAGAGAAATTATTTTAATGATGAGAAATCAGCTTTTAATAGGGCTAGCGATGGTATGGCTAGCCTCTTTTTCTTCTCTTGCGCAGCGCAAAGAAGTTATATATGTGAATGCAAATGTGGGTAAGGATGATGCGAATGGTTCGAAAGAGGCACCTTTAAAATCGCTGCCGGAAGCTGCTCGTCGTGTCAATATGCTTCAGGGCAAGGGCTCTATTTTTGTGTTGATTGCAGAAGGTACATATGGATTAGGTGAAACAGCGGAATTTAACCCAAAGCAATGGCAATTTTCTCCAGAGGAACGCTTGGAAATTAGAGCAGAAGTATTGCCTGATGATCCACAATGGCAGCCCAATCGTATGCCAATTATTGTTTCTACGATGCCTTTTAAAGTAGAGAAAAGTAAAGATGGTGCAGTTACTGGAGGCTCCAACTACGGTATTTTAATAGCCACAAGTCATGTGACCTTACAAGGGCTTCGAATTTTGGGAGAACCAGTACACGAAAAGCCCAAGGAGGGTGTGCTAATCCGGAACTATCCGATTGTCTGGGAAGGAAAGGGTTTAAGTGATTTGCGAGTTACCCAATGCTTATTCTTGGGTAATCAATTCGCTTTACCAAATCACTTGGGGATATTAGCCAACGGCGCTCAACTGGAAGTGGATCACTGTGTATTTTATGGCGTTAAGGATGCCGTGGTCATGTGGAATGCCCCCTCCGCAAAATCAAGCCTTCATCACAACCTGATTTTGAATAGTTATGGCGCAGCTGTTTGGACTTGGTCCACAACTTCAGATTTCAAATTTTACAATAATGTGATCAGTGGGATTAACGTTTTGTGGGTTTTAGAAAAGGAAGCAAAAAATGCCTATCAAATTCAGAATTCAATGCTTATTGGCTACAATGACCTGGTCAATCAAGGCGGAGGCCCACAGGATTTTGGAACCCCTGCCGACCCGAAGAAATTGGTCTATGAGTCTGATTTTGTCATTCAAAAAACGGGCAGTTTAGCCATAGAGGAAGACCAAACAAGTCGTTATTATTTACAATTAAAACCTGGAACTTTGGGAGCTAACTACGGTGCAGGGTTATTTTATAAATCTTCACATGAGAAATAAGGGTTTTATTGCATTCATGTTATTGTTGGCTTTACCAACCTATGCCCAACAATTCACTTGGGAAAATCAGGAATACAAAGCCATTAATTCAATAGCTAAAGTTGTTGAAATGGATGGAGTAAAGGTATTAGAAGTCACGAGAGACTTGGTGAAATCTCCGTTTGATATCAATAACATTGAGAATTCGGTAGATGGGCCGACATTTGTTAAGTTAGCGAACACCGACATCGAAAATGGTATTATCGAAGTGAAGATGTTGAGTAAGATTCAGTCTGATTCGCCGTTTCCGCAAGCTCGTGGATTTATCGGTTTAGCCTACCGAATTGACGAAGCGAATACGATGTTTGAAAATATATATTTGCGTCCAAGTAACGGTCGCGCAGATGATCAACTTCGCAGAAACCATACCGTACAGTATTTTGCTTACCCCGGTTATACCTTTAGTCGTTTACGCAAAGAGTCAAATGGCTTATATGAAACGTATGCAGATATTGGTTTAAATGAATGGATAGATGTCCGGATTGAATTTTATAAGGAGAAAGTAGCTTTGTATATCAATAACCAAAAGTCACCTAATTTCATCGTTAACAAAATGTTAGGGAAATCTACCCACGGAAGTATTG
>JACCEA011024720.1_pt1 | contig 14044 bp, 14 predicted proteins | sample 7449851 | NCBI WGS metagenome assembly JACCEA01 (sample SAMN15323453, study PRJNA562643) | freshwater metagenome | isolation source: river surface water | place: USA:Blue River Watershed | collected 2017-08-18 | reverse complement strand
TGCCGATTACATCGTGCCGGTTGGCCTGAGGGTCATGGGAGTCTTTGAATATGCACCAGAGCTAGAGCATCAAATCAATGCCTTACAAGAGGTTAAGCGGGACAGCGATGCGGAGATCGAGTTGCGTACCAGTTCGATTTATTGCATCGCCTTGCTGACCGATGAGATCAATAAGAGAAGACCAAATATGACACCACTTCTGATGCCACAAGTTGACTTTAGATTTTGGAAAACCTATCACGCAACCCATTGGCCGCATCACCTAACGAAAACAGTGATGTACTAGTTTTGCGAATCTAACTCAGCTTTCCAACTTCTTAAGATTGGCAGAGCCTTCTCAAAACGATCTACAACCTGTCCAACATCCTCAACACAACCACGGACGAATAGATTGATGCCCTTGCCATCAATCATGTTCCGATCTCTAATCACACGGGTATCAGTTACCAAACCAACAATGCCTTTTTTGGATTTATCAGCACGCATTGCCGCCCAGAAAATCCCAATCTCTGTCGCAGTTCCATCATCAACCATTGGTCCATCCAGCAGTGCCAACACCGCATTTGCAGCCATTACCTCTTTGGAATCTACTTCAAAGATGAATTTTGCAGTTACCGGATCTGGTAATGGAATTTCATGTGGCACAAAAACTTCAAATCCTTCACCGCGTAATTGTGCGGCGCATTGATCAATAAAACTTCGCTCATATGGAGTGAATAGAGGTCCAGCAAAATAAATCCGCATTTGGCAACACTCCCTTCAGGTGTATAGACGAGGGTAGCCTTTCTCGGTAGATTTCTGCAATCGATTTCACTAACTAATTTCAGGGGAGTTCGTTGCTTACCTCTTACAGAGAAGTGATTAGACACAGCCATGCTTTCCCAACCTTTGGCTTTGGAATGGTGGGTCGAATTCCCGTAGCCATGAATACGGTGGCATTGGTTTTCTTAATCTCCTCTGTCAGAGACTCATTTTTGCTGGCTGGTGTTGCATCATCCTTTTACACCCTATGCGGTGCGATTGTGGGCCCCAGGATTGGTCGTTTGGCAGATCGCTATGGCACTCGGGTAGTCCTACTCCCGATAACATTCATAAACGCATTATCAATCATGGGAGTGGTCTTTTTCAGCTCAAGATCTGTTCCCTTATTACTGCTGTTCTCTGCGCTCTCTGGTGCAACTATGCCAAGTTTTGGAAGTTACACCAGAACCAGATGGAGCCGAACTATTAAGGACAAGAGAGAGCTTGGCGTTGCACTATCTCTCGAATCGGTACTAGATGAAACCGCTTATGTTGTAGGACCAGCTCTGGCCGGTTTTGTATTTGCGCTTTATGGATCTGAATCACCGTTATTGGCTGGAATAGTTTTCACCATAATTGGTGGGGCTGGATTAGCAATCACCTCATTTGATCATGCCAACAGAGATGCTGAGCGACAAGAGCTTGGAGGGCTTTTCAAGATAAAGTACATCAAGAGTCTTTTGGCTTCACTTATAGCGCTTGGCATGTTATTTGGATCAAATTATGTAGTAATCCTTGCAGTAGCAAAGGAAAATGGAAGAGCGGCCGATGGTGGACTTTGGGTTGGTTTGTATCCAATCGGTAGCACCATAGCCGGATTGATTTACGGCTTAATCCACTGGAAATCAAGAAATGCCATCAGGTACTCCTTGGCTTTGGCTTTTATGACCCTGTCAACAAGTGCGATTCTCTTCTTCCAAAACATAGAGACAATCGTCTTTTTCATCATTCTCTCTGGCATTGGGATTGCACCGGCTTTAATTGCTGCAAACGCCCATTTGAAAGAGTTGGTGCCTCTGAATCGATTAAATGAGGCTTTTTCATTGCTTGGCGCATCTCTTTCAATCGGAATTACCCTAGGCAGCACGCTTAGCGGCATGCTGGTGGACCGTTTTGGCGGTTGGAATGGGTTTTATTTTATGAGCGCTGCAACGCTATTGGCCACCCTTTTATCTTTGATTGGCGTTAACGCTGGAAAGCATGAACCACTAGGTGAAACAATTAATCATGGCTGAGAAGATTATTTTCGACACCGACCCCGGAATTGATGATGCGCTAGCTCTACTTCTTCTCGCTGCTGCACCCGAATTAGATTTACTGGCAATTACCGTTACCCATGGCAATACCTCACAGGAAAAGTGCTTAACCAACGCTTTGAAATTGGTGGAGTTGTTGGGCATTACCCATGTGCCAGTAGCTCGTGGCGCACAAGAGCCGTTGGTAAAGGAGTTGTCAGTTGCAGAGGAAACCCATGGTGATGGGGGATTGGGTTATGCGGTACTCCCCGAGAGTAATTTAGAACCTGTAGCAGAGTCGGCCCATGACTTAATCATTAGATTAGTTAATGAAAATCCAAATCAAATTACCTTGCTTTGTGTTGGACCAATGACAAATATCGCTTTAGCACTTTTGAAACAGCCGGAGATAGCCAGAAAGATAAAGCGGATTGTTGCAATGGGTGGCTCTATCCACTATCCCGGAAATTCAACTCCACAATCAGAGTACAACGTATTTTGCGATCCAGAGGCCTACGATGTTGTCATTAATGCAGGGATTGACTTCACTTTGGTACCGCTTGATGTCACCTATCAATGTCTTCTCACAACACAACATATTCAGCAGATAACAGAGGCACGACCTGAGATACAGAGTTTTATTAGAGAATCAACCCGTTTCTATATAGAGTTCCATGCCGAGTATCAAGGTATCCAAGGTTGCGCCATAAATGATCCACTAGCAGCTGCAATTTTGATCGACCCAACACTGGTTGAAAATAAAGAGTATTTCTTATCAATTGATTTATCTGGCGGCCCCTCTAAAGCAAAAACCATAGCTGATCACTATGGTGCGCTAAAGAAGGCACCTAATTCTCAAGTTTCTATGGCGGTTGATGTAGACCGATTTATGAAGCTATTTATAGAACGCATGAATAGGTTGAGTTAATGAAGCAGTATCACACTCAAACCGAGTTGGGCGAGGTTGGAAGATATGTATTGATGCCCGGAGATCCTGGCCGGGTACCTTTGATCGCTGCCAGATTAGAAAATGCTGTTCATATCGCAACCAACCGCGAGTATGTCACTTACACCGGTTGGCTAGAAGGTGAAAAAGTTTCTGTGACCTCAACTGGAATTGGTTGCCCTTCATCGGCTATTGCGGTTGAGGAGCTATATCGCAGTGGCGCAGATACCTTTATCAGGGTTGGCACCTCAGGCAGTTTGCAACCCGGCACTAAATCCAATGATTTGGCGGTGGTTACCGGAGCAATTCGCCACGAGGGAACCTCCTCACATTACATGCCAATTGAGTTTCCGGCGGTATGCGATTTAGAGATCGTGCAGGCAATGAGAAGTGCGGTACAGAGATTAGGTGTCCGATATCAAGCTGGAATATCACACTCCAAAGATTCTTTTTATGGCGAGGTAGAACCAGAGCGCTCAGCAAACAGTGAGCAGCTCAAAGATTTGTGGCGGGCTTGGCAGATTGGTGGAGCCATCTGTTCAGAGATGGAGATTTCAACAATCTGCATAGTCTCAAGCATTTTGCGGGCCAGAGCCGGAGGAATCATGGCGATGCATGGCGAAGGGGAGTTTGGACCACTAGATGGTTTAATCGTTGCAGCCGTGGAATCGGTAAGAGATTTAATTAAAATGGATAAAGCAAAGGCAGCATAAGAAAAGGAAACGATATGGAAAGCAATGGAAAGCAGTACCACATCCAGCTTGAACGTGGCGATGTTGGAAAGTATGTATTGCTACCGGGTGATCCAGGTCGTTGCGAACCTATTTCTCGACTATTTGATAACCCAAAACATGTTGCAACTAATCGCGAATATGTCACCTATACGGGCACACTAGATGGGGTTCCAGTTTCTGTTACATCTACCGGAATCGGCTGTCCCTCAGCTGCAATCGCACTAGAAGAGCTGGTCAGATGTGGAGCCGACACCTTTATCCGCGTTGGAACTTCAGGTCATATTCAAAAAGATATTCGTTCAGGTGATCTGGCCATAATCAGCGCTGCAATCAGAGATGAAGGAACCTCACGTCACTACATGCCGATTGAGTTTCCGGCGATTGCCGATATTGATGTAGTTCTAGCCCTGCAAGCGGCAGCAAAGAAAACTGGAGCGGTTCATCGCACTGGAATTACCCAATCCAAAGATTCTTTTTATGGCCAACATGAACCAGAGCGCATGGGGGTTGCCAAAGATCTTCTAGAACGCTGGAAGGCATGGGAGATTGGCGGCGCTTTATGCTCTGAAATGGAGGCTTCAGCACTGTTTGTAATTGCCTCGATGCTTAGGGTCCGAGCTGGTGGGGTAATGATGGTGCATGCCAAAGAGCCGATGCCACCACTTGATATCTTGCTAGAAACCGCAGTACAAGGTTTGCGTGAGTTAATCGCCGCCGACAAAGCAGCTGGACGTTCGGTTACCTTGTAGATTACTTTGTAGTTGCAGCGGCTCTGATTGCATCAAGCATTAGAGTCCAAAACTTATTGAAATCCAAATCAAGTGCAACATTGCAGTTAGCTTCTTCTCCCAAACGATTGTAGATGTCAACCACAGTTGCGCCGCGAGTCAGTGGTCCACTTAGCTCTACTTGAACATTTACAAACCGTGATTTAACAACACTGCGATCGATCAATAGGGCAATAGCAACTGGATCATGAAGCGGTGGATCCGGCATCTCAAAAACTTCATCATAGGTTTTAGCAAAGAATTTAAGTAATCCAATGATGGTTTTACTTAACTCGCTCTGCATCTCTTCTAACTGGGCAAATATCGGCTTGGTCACAAGCGCTTGATGGGTTACATCAAGTCCGCACATAGTCAGTGGCAGCCCGCTTCGGAGCACGACATCAGCTGCTTCGGGATCCATCCATATGTTGAATTCGGCATACGGGGTGCGGTTTCCTCTGCTGGCACTGCCACCCATAAAGACAATCTCAGAGATTTTAGCTTTCAACTGTGGATACATCTTTAAAAACAAGGCGATATTAGTTAGCGGCCCAGTTGCAACCAAAGTCACTGGTTCAGGATGTTCAGCAAGTAGTTTTGCAATTAAGTCCACTGCATGCAAAGTTGATAACTCAATTTTTGGCTGTGGCAACTCTGCGCCATCCAAAGCAGATTCACCATGAATGTCATGAGCCTCTTCAATCGCACCCAAAATCGCCTTACCTGCGCCCTCTGCAATAGGGACATTTATTCCAGCCAGAGTTGCAACACGACGTGCATTCAATGTCACCTTTGCAATCCCACCATTGCCAGAGACTGTTGTGATTCCAAGCAGCTGGAGTGATGGGTTGTGAGCCGCCAAGATCATGGCCAGAGCGTCATCATGGCCTGGGTCGCAGTCCAAAATTAAAGGTATGGGTTTCATGTCACAAGGGTAGGGGTAAAGCGAATGCATAATCTAGTAAAACGCCCTTCTCAATCTGATTTCCGCTGGATAGGATTACAGCATGCTTTTGACCGATAGCAGCGAGAGCTCAATAAAGAGTTTTCTAAAAAATCTTTCACCAGTTGATCAAGTTGGTGCAGATGCGCGTGCTGCTATGTTGGCAACAAGAAGTATTAAAACCTCAAGCAAGCTTTGGGCGATTGATACCGCAATATCGATGATTGACTTAACAACACTTGAAGGTGCAGATACTCCTGGAAAGGTTACGGCGCTTTGTACAAAAGCGGTGCGACCTGATCCAAGTGATAATTCAGTACCTCATGTTGGTGCGGTTTGTGTCTACAACGATATGGTTAAGGTTGCCCGCGAACATTTAGATAACAATGGCGGTAAAGAGATTCCAGTCGCAGCGGTTTCCACCGCATTCCCTTCTGGTCGTGCCAGCCTTGATGTTAAGAAGCAAGATACCGAGGATGCCATCGCTAGCGGTGCAACCGAGATAGATATGGTGATTGATCGTGGCGCCTTCCTCTCCGGAAACCTGGAAAAAGTATTTACTGAAATCGTTTGCATTAAGGAGATCTGTGGGGATAGGGCCCACCTAAAGGTGATTTTGGAGACCGGTGAGCTGGTGACTTATGACAATGTCCGACGCGCCTCCTTTCTTGCGATGGCGGCCGGTGCAGATTTCATCAAGACCAGCACAGGAAAGGTTTCTCCTGCCGCAACAGCCCCGGTGGTTTTGGTGATGTTAGAAGCGGTTCGTGACTACTACGCGATGACCGGTAAGAAGATTGGTGTAAAACCAGCTGGCGGCATCCGCACCACTAAAGATGCCATCAAACAATTGGTCTTGGTTAATGAAACCGCAGGTCCGGATTGGCTAAACCCCAAGCTATTTCGTATCGGTGCTAGCGCCCTCCTAAATGATTTACTTATGCAAAGAATGAAGATGAAAAGTGGTCAGTACTCCGGAAGAAACTACGTGACATTGGATTAATGATGAAATTTGAATACGCCCCAGCTCCTGAATCAACTGCGATTGTTGAGATTCAATCAGAGTACAACCTATTTATTGATGGAAAGTTTGTACCTTCTAAAGGTGGCAAGAGATTTGAAACCATAAATCCAGCCAATGAAAAGGTTTTGTCCCGTGTCACTCAAGCTACCTCTGCTGATGTTGATAGGGCCGTCAAGGCTGCGACCGAGGCGCATCGCAAAACCTGGTCTAAATTAACTGGAGCACAACGCGGTAAATACCTTTTTAGAATCGCCAGAATTTTGCAGGAGAGAGCCCGTGAGTTTGCGGTTCTTGAGTCAATGGATAATGGAAAACCGATTCGAGAGACCCGAGATACTGATATTCCTTTAGCAGCCGCTCACTTTTTCTATCATGCAGGTTGGGCTGACAAACTTGATTACGCTGGACTCGGCAAAAATCCAAAACCACATGGCGTAGTTGGTCAGATAATTCCATGGAACTTCCCGATGCTGATGTTGGCTTGGAAAGTAGCTCCCGCTTTAGCAACAGGAAACACAGTAGTTTTAAAGCCTGCGGAAACCACCCCGTTAACCGCTCTGTTGTTTGCTGAGGTTTGCCAACAAGCTGATCTGCCAAAAGGTGTTGTAAATATTCTGACTGGAGATGGCTCTACTGGTGCTGCAATAGTGAACCATCCTGGCATCAACAAAATAGCTTTTACTGGTTCAACTGAGGTCGGGAAGATTATTGCCAAGAGCGTTGCTAGCTCAAAGAAGGCTTTGACTCTAGAGCTGGGCGGCAAAGGCGCCAACATTATTTTTGAAGATGCCCCAATAGATGAAACAGTTGAGGGAATCATTAACGGCATCTTCTTCAATCAAGGTCATGTTTGCTGCGCCGGTTCACGTTTGTTAGTTCAGGAAAACATTAAAGATGAACTACTTGAAAAGTTAAAGCGCCGTATGTCTCTGATTCGAGTTGGCGATCCACTTGATAAGAACACTGATTTGGGTGCGATTAACTCCCAGTCGCAGTTAATGAAGATTAGAGAGCTAGCTGAATCTGGAGATGCAGAAGGGGCGCTGCGTTGGTCACCACAATGTGAGCTTCCGGAAAAAGGTTTCTGGTTCCCGCCCACATTTTTCACCGGGGTATCTCAAGCACACCGTATCGCTCGCGAAGAGATTTTTGGACCCGTGCTCTCTGTTATTACCTTCAGAACTCCAAGTGAGGCGATTGAAAAAGCGAATAACACTCCATATGGATTATCTGCCGGCATTTGGACTGACAAAGGCTCTCGAATTCTTTGGAGCGCCCAGCAGTTGAAGGCGGGCGTTATCTGGGCAAACACCTTTAATAAGTTTGATCCTGCCAGCCCATTTGGCGGCTACAAGGAATCTGGTTGGGGACGTGAAGGCGGCAGACATGGATTATCCGCTTATCTAAAAGGAGATTTCTCATGAGAGTTGATGTGAGAAAAACTTACAAGTTATTCATTGGCGGACAGTTTCCAAGAAGTGAATCAGGACGTAGTTATGAACTGCTTGATGCAAAAGGAAACTTCTTGGCAAACCCTGCGTTAGCCTCGAGAAAAGATCTACGTGACGCAGTTGTCGCTGCCAGAGGTGTTGCTGAAAAATGGGCATCAGCCTCAGCATTTAACCGCTCTCAGATTCTTTATCGCGTTGCTGAGGTGATGGAAGGTCGACGGGAACAGTTTGTATCAGAGGTTATGGCACAGGAAGGTGTCACTAAGGCCCAAGCCACAAAACAGGTAGATGCAGCGATAGATCTTTGGGTCTGGTACGCAGGTTGGTGTGACAAGGTTCCAACAATTTTCGGCTCTACAAACCCAGTCTCTGGCTCTTTCTATAACTTCACCACTCCAGAGCCGGTTGGTGTAGTTGCAGCATTTATAGATGACAACTCATCACTTCTCGATATTGTGCATGGTGTTGCACCGGTTTTGGCTGGTGGAAATGTAGTTATTGCTATTGCAAATGAGGAGTATCCGCTCTGTGCCATCACACTTTCTGAGGTAATCGCCACCAGCGATGTTCCGGGTGGTGTAGTAAATGTATTGACCGGCCGAACAGAGGAGTTAGCTCCTTGGGTAGCTTCACACATGGATATAGATGGCGTTGATGGCTCGGGTGTCGAACCAGCCGCATATGAAACTTTGAAGCGCGATGGAGCTGATAACTTAAAGCGCATCTACAGCTTCAAGGCTGAAGGTTCACCGCAGCGGATTATTAGCTTTATGGAAAACAAAACTGTCTGGCATCCAATCGGGATTTAGTTTTTTAACAAGACTTTCTCATAACCTCTTAACGAGAAGGTTGGTCTTCTAACCGGCTCACCAGCCAGTTGTAGATTCGGAAAACGCTTTATCAACGCAGGTAGCGAAACTGACATCTCCATGCGTGCCAGGGGAGCGCCGATGCAAAAGTGAATACCAGCTCCAAAACCAATGTGAGGATTGGGTTGGCGCGATATGTCGAACTCATCAGCGTTATTAAAAACCATTTCATCTCTATTAGCTGAGCCCAACAAACTAACGATTTTCTGCCCAGTCTTTATTGAGACCCCCGAGATCTCAATGTCACTAGTGGCGGTGCGCTCAAAGTATTGCAATGGTGAATCAAATCGCAAAAACTCTTCAATAGCGGTATCTGAATACTTATCTGGTTCACTGAAGAGCAAATCACGCTGCTCGGGATGATTTAGAAGTGAGACCATCCCATTTCCAAAGCCATTAACGCTGGCTTCATGACCGGCATTAAGCAATAGAACACAGGTGGCAATGAGTTCATGGGTTGATAACTTATCTCCAGCTTCATGAACCTGAGTCAACTCAGTAATCAAATCATTTTGCGGATATTTCTTACGGTCCTCCATTAATCCACGCACATACTCGGCAAACTCATTGGCGGCTTTTTGCGCCTCAAGTTGATGAGCTAGGGGCGGGTTAACCTCATACATTTTTACAATTGATTGGGACCAGGGACGCAGTAGGTGCTCATCCTCTGGTGGGAAGCCCAAAAGCAAAGCGATGACCTTTACCGGAAGCGGTTCTGCGTAATCAGCGATGAGATCAAACGCGGTTGATTTTGAATCTATTTGATCAAGAAGTGAATTTGTAATTCCAGCAACTGCATCTCTCATACCTTCGATTCGGTTCCGGTTAAATGCTTTCAGAACTAAGCCACGTAATCTGGTGTGCTTTGGTGGCTCGCTATCCAAAATCGAGTCTGAGTGCAGCCAATTAAAAACGCTCCACTCTGACTCTGGGAGTCGATTCTGATAGATCCGACCGAGTCCTTTGTTCCGCAAAACCTCATTGGCATCGCGATGAGTTGCAGCAAGAAAAACATTTAACTCAGGATGCCAGATTGGCTTATCAGCTTTACGTAACTCAGCGAGGTGAGGATAGGGATTATCAATCACGGCAGAGTTGCGAAAATCAATCATGTGACAAATCCTATCTTTCTAGATCGTAATAAAGGCAGCAGCCTGTGCTTTTGCATTCATCTCAACTAAATCTTCAAGAGTCCAGTTATGAATGTTGCTCATCAACTCATACTCGCGGCTTAAGGTGGTATTGCTCATCAATCGGTTGTCGGTATTCAGAGCGATGTTAAACCCTAAGTCATGTAGCACCGCCGCGGGATGGCTCTCATAATTTGTAGCCGCTCCAGTTTGTAGATTAGAGGTGGGAGCCATTTCGAGATGGATCTGTAAATCTCGTATCATCTTTGCATCATCAGAGAGCCTTGGTGTATCTCCAGAAAGATCAATCTCATCTATCAATCTAACTCCGTGACCAATTCGCTTGGCACGACAATTAGTTATTGCATCCCGCATAGATTCAAAGGGAGCGGCCTCGCCAGCATGGATCGTGTAAGGAAAACCTTGATTATGAAGCAGATCAAAAGCCGCTCGATGATTGCTGGCTGGAAACCCTGATTCCGCACCGGCAATATCAAAGCCAACCACGCCTTTATCCCGGTATCTCAAAACACTCTCTGCCACCTCAAGGGAGCGGTTGGTATGGCGCATAGCGCAGGCTATGAAATTGGTTTCAATCCTGCGATTCAGTGACTTGGCTTCAATTACACCTTCGGATATTCCTTGCAGTGTTGCCTCAATAACTTGTGAGATTGAGAGGCCGCCTTGGGTAAACAACTCTGGTGCTCCACGGACCTCGGCATAAATAACTCCATCAAGCGCTAGATCAACGACGCATTCACGGGAGACGCGGACTAAGTTTTCATAACTTTGCATTACCGCAATGGTGTAATCAAAGTTCTTCAGGTATTTCTCAAGGGAACCTTCATTGCAGCTGGCAAAAATTCTTTCCTGTAAAGACTCTGGATCATATGCGGGTAACTCCAGATTAATTTGCTGCGCAATCTCGATAATTGTTTTCGCTCGCAAGCCACCATCTACATGGTCATGTAGCAGGACTTTTGGTAACGCCGCAATGTCTTTTGCTGGTAACAAGGAATTCAGCGGATCAACTAGAGATTGTCTGGACCGAACGCCCAAGGCAATAGATCAGATAATGGAGCGGGACCTTCTGGAGTCATGAATTGGGTATTTGGAGTGCTGTGCTCCCAGAGCAGCTGACGGCAACGGCCGCAAGGAGAAAGTGCATTTCCATGTGCATCCACACAGTAAATCGCCCGCAGAATTGATCGGCCGGTCAAAATCAAATTAGAGACCAAGCCACACTCAGCACAGAGGCCTAATCCGTAGCTGGCGTTTTCGACATTGCATCCACTGACGATTCGACCATCTTCAGTAAGCGCTGCAACACCGACTGGGAAATTTGAATACGGCGCATAAGCCTTCTTCATTGCTGCAACAGCTGAACCCTGTAACTCTTCCCAGTTGATTTCGCTCATGCGGTTAGTTTATTGGGCGGCAAGCATTTTGCGAAGGGTTTCTTCAATCACATCCATGATCTGGTCAGCCTGCAGTTTTGCATGATTCAGCTCGCCTTTAGTCACGACCTCGATATAACACTTGATTTTCGGCTCAGTTCCACTTGGTCTAATAATGATTCGGGTTCCGCCCTCCAAAAACATCCGCACTCCATTGGTGGCAGGTAGATGATCCTTTGGCGCCTCTAGATCATCAAATTGAGTCACTTTGTAGCCACCGATGTGTTCAGGGGTGCTATCTCTGAATTTTCCTAAAGTGTCGTTTATCTGTTTAACACTGGTGGTGCGAACCGAGATCTGGCGGGTAGCGTGGAAACCATGTCGGTTCCAGATTTCATCAAGTAAATCCAAGATTGTTTTTCCTTCAGCGGCCAAATCAGTTGCCATCTGCACCATCATCAAAGCAGCGCTGATTCCATCCTTATCATTAACTGAGGATGTATCTACCGCGTAACCCAGAGCTTCCTCATAGGCGAAGCAGAGATTTGGTAATTTGGAAAGCCACTTGAATCCAGTAAGAGTCTCTTGGAAGTTCACCCCATAATGTTGAGCAATCTTGCTAACAATCGTTGAGGAAACAATTGAGTTTGCCATTATGGAGTTGGCAGCCGGTTTGTGTCGGGCGATGTATTCAGCCAAAAGCGCGCCGACTTCATCACCTCGCAACATGCGCCAACCAACTGCAACATCTTTAGCGGCAACAGCACAACGATCGGCATCTGGATCATTTGCGATAACTAGATCAGCATTTTCTGCTACCGCAGTTTCGAGTGCTAGATCAATCGCCCCAGGTTCCTCTGGATTTGGAAAGGCTACCGTTGGAAAATCTGGATCAGGCTGCGCCTGTGCCGAGACCAATATCGGAGCAGGAAAGCCAGCTTTAACAAAGACTTTGGTAAGGGTTTCAGTACCAACACCGTGCATCGCCGTATACACAATCTTTAGACTTCCAGGGTTCTTGGCCAACTGTGCGGTGGCAGAAACATAAGCGTCAACATGATCTTCGCTTAAAACTGTCCATCCATTTGCCCTGGCTAGTGAGGGCAGGGGTGGAACCTGCGAAATCTCCTGGGAAATCTGCGCATCTGCGGGCGAAATAATCTGCGAGCCATCATAGAAAACCCCATCAACAGTTCCACCGAGATAAACCTTGTATCCATTGTCTTGTGGTGGATTGTGACTTGCGGTCACCATAATTCCAACATCGCAATTTAGTTTTCGAGTTGCGAAGGCTAGAACCGGCGTTGGAAGCGGGCGCGGTAAGACATAAACCTTAAACCCTGCACCCATCATGATCTCAGCGGTATCACGGGTGAAATCTTCAGATCCATATCTGGCATCTCTGCCAATCACCACAGAGTTCATGCCATGTTTTTTCATGTAGCTAGCAATGCCAGCTGCAGTCTTTGTAACAACTGCACGATTCATTCGAGATGGACCAGGCCCGAGTGCGCCACGTAAACCTGCAGTTCCAAACTCAAGAAATCCTGCGAAACATGATTTAAGTTCAGCTTCATTTTTGGTAGCCAATAGTTCTTGAAGTTGTGCACGGGTATTTGGATCAGGATCTTCGGCAATCCATGTTTCTACTTGCTTAACCAAATCTGGCGAAAGCTGATTTTCCATGGCGGAAACTTACTACTGAGCCGCTCGTTTCAATAACTCCAACAAATAATCTTCAGGAGCGCCAGCCTCACGAGCAGCTGCCAACATGATTTCCAAATAACGCTTTGACGGAGCTCCACCCTCAAATGAGTTTAAAACATAAACATAACAAAGGGAGGAGCCATCTAGAGTTTCCACTCTAACCCTGATCTTGCGATAGAGATTTGTGGTTACTCCCTCCCACTCATCTAAAGCGTTTTCATCTGCTGTAGTGAGGTCATAAATTGAAACAAACACGCTGCTGGATGGATCCTCAGCTAGCGTGGCTACCGCTCCCTCCCAGCCAATTTCCTCGCCGCCAAAAGTGAGCCGCCAACCCCGTAGCCAACCCGTGCCGCGATGTGGTGAATGAGGTGCGCGCAGCAACATCTGTCTTGGATCAAGGTTAGAACCGTAGGCGGCATATAACGTCATGAGAGCAAATCAAACCACTCGTAACCAAGTTTGTTAACAGCGCTGCGGATTAAAGGCAAAGAAAGACCAATGACATTGGAGGCTTCGCCCTCAATTCGTGAGATGAAGGGCGAGCTCAACCCATCAAGGGTAAAGCCGCCAGCCACATTCAATGGTTCACCAGTGGCCACATAACTTTCAATCTCTTTATCACTCATCTCAGCGAAAAAAACTTTAGTTGATGCGATATCAGTAATCTCGATCTGTTTTTGAGTGTCGATAATCGAATGACCGGTATGAAGTACTCCTGATTTGCCACGCAGTAACTTGGCACGAGAGATTGCATTTTCCGCAGTTAGTGGTTTACCCAAAGACTCACCCTCAAACTCAAAGGTCGAATCACATCCAATAACCAAAGCCGGAGTTGAAATCTCTTTCGCAACTGTGTGGGCTTTTACAATCGCCAGGGCGATAACCAGTTCTTTGGGAGAGAGTGCGGAGTAGGCCGCATCCTCTTCATCTACACCGCTGACAATCACCTCTGGATTAATTCCTGCGTTTTGCAAAAGCCTAAGTCTTGATGGCGAGGCGGAGGCAAGAACTATCTTTGGTGCCACTGTTTTAACTTC
>JACCEA010078680.1_pt1 | contig 14052 bp, 28 predicted proteins | sample 7449851 | NCBI WGS metagenome assembly JACCEA01 (sample SAMN15323453, study PRJNA562643) | freshwater metagenome | isolation source: river surface water | place: USA:Blue River Watershed | collected 2017-08-18 | reverse complement strand
AGTTCTACTTCCGTACCACTGACGTAACCGGTTCGTGCGAACTGCCGGAAGGCGTTGAAATGGTAATGCCGGGCGACAACATCAAAATGGTTGTCACCCTGATCAAGCCGATCGCCATGGAAGATGGCCTGCGCTTCGCGATTCGCGAAGGCGGCCGTACCGTTGGTGCTGGCGTGGTTGCCAAGGTCATCGAGTAATCGATTGATCTGTGAAAAGGGCCCTTCGGGGCCCTTTTTCTATTTGTTGATCATTTATTGACACCCCTAGGGCGCATCCGTACAATTGCGCCTCCTTTTATCGGGCGTTTTGCGTTCGGTGGGAATGGCAACTTGGAGTCTAAGGTCAAATGCAAAACCAACAAATCCGTATTCGGTTGAAGGCTTTTGACCATCGCCTGATCGATCAATCTACCCAGGAAATCGTGGAAACCGCGAAACGTACTGGTGCTCAGGTGCGTGGTCCGATTCCTCTGCCTACTCGCAAGGAGCGTTTCACCGTTCTGGTTTCTCCGCACGTCAACAAAGACGCGCGCGACCAGTACGAGATTCGCACTCATAAGCGTGTTCTGGACATCGTCCAGCCGACGGATAAAACCGTTGATGCGCTGATGAAGCTTGATCTTGCGGCTGGCGTGGAAGTGCAGATCAGCCTCGGCTAAGACCTTGGGGTTTTAGTCGTGTAACGCTCTGAAATGGGCGGCCATAGCGGGTGAAAGCCCCGTACACTCATGAGGTTTTACAACATGACTATTGGTGTAGTCGGTCGTAAGTGCGGCATGACCCGCATTTTCACCGAAGAAGGTGTCTCCATTCCGGTTACGGTCATCGAGGTCGAACCGAATCGCGTCACCCAGTTCAAAAACGAAGACAGCGATGGCTATCGTGCAGTCCAGGTGACTGTCGGTGAGCGTCGTGCTTCCCGTGTGACCAAGGCTCAGGCCGGTCACTTTGCCAAGGCCAATGTTGCAGCTGGTCGCGGTGTTTGGGAATTCCGCCTGGAAGAGGGCGAGTACCAAGCTGGCGACTCGATCAATGTTGATCTGTTCCAGGCGGGGCAGCTGGTGGATGTCACCGGTCAGTCCAAGGGTAAAGGCTATGCCGGTACCATCAAGCGCTGGAACTTCCGTGGCCAAGACAACACTCACGGTAACTCCGTCTCCCACCGTGCTCCGGGTTCCATTGGTCAGTGCCAGACTCCGGGTCGCGTATTCAAGGGCAAGAAAATGTCCGGTCACCTGGGCGCTGAGCGCGTGACTGTGCAGTCCCTGGAAGTGGTCCGTGTCGATGCCGAGCGCAATCTGCTGCTGGTCAAGGGTGCCGTTCCGGGCGCTCCTGGTGGCGACGTGATCGTGCGTCCGGCTGCCAAGGCTTAAGGGGAGAGTGCTGAGATGCAATTGAATGTAAATGGCGCTCAGGCTATCGAAGTCTGCGAGCGTACTTTTGGCGGCGAATTCAACGAGACTCTGGTTCACCAGGCTGTTGTTGCCTACATGGCCGGTGGCCGTCAGGGCACTCGCGCGCAAAAGACCCGTTCCGAAGTTTCCGGTGGTGGCAAGAAGCCGTGGCGTCAAAAGGGCACTGGTCGTGCTCGTGCTGGCACCATTCGCAGCCCCATCTGGCGTTCCGGTGGTGTGACTTTCGCTGCCAAGCCGCAGGATCACAGCCAAAAGCTGAACAAGAAGATGTACCGCGCTGCTCTGCGCTCCATCCTTGCTGAGCTGGTTCGTTCCGAGCGTCTGGTAGTGGTTGAGGACTTCATCGTTGAAGCGCCGAAGACCAAAGATCTGCTGGCCAAGCTGAACGGCATGGGCCTGACCGACGTGCTGATCGTTTCCGATGCCGTCGACCAGAACCTGTACCTGGCCGCGCGCAACCTGCCGCATGTCGATGTGCGTGACGTACAAGGTTCCGACCCGGTAAGTCTGATCGCCTATGACAAGGTGCTGGTCACCGTGTCGGCCGTGAAGAAATTCGAGGAGCTGCTGGGATGAACCAGGAACGCGTATTCAAAGTGCTGGTTGGCCCGCACATCTCCGAGAAGGCCACCGTACTTGCAGATAGCAAGGGTCAGTTCGTTTTCAAGGTTGCTACTGACGCAACCAAGCTGGAAATCAAGAAGGCTGTCGAAACCCTGTTCGGTGTCAAGGTTGCTCGCGTGACCACCCTGAACGTCAAGGGCAAGACCAAGCGCACTGTCCGTGGTCTGGGCAAGCGCAACGACTGGAAGAAAGCGTACATCGCTCTCCAGCCGGGCCAGGATCTCGATTTCACCAGCAGTGCTGAGTAAGGAAGGGGCGCATCATGGCAATCGTTAAATGCAAACCGACTTCCGCAGGCCGCCGCTTTGTTGTCAAAGTGGTCAATCAGGACCTGCACAAAGGGGCTCCGTACGCGCCGCTGCTGGAAAAGAAGTCGAAGACTGGTGGTCGTAACAACAACGGCCGCATCACCACTCGCCACATCGGTGGTGGTCACAAGCAGCACTATCGTCTGGTCGACTTCCGTCGCAACAAGGATGGCATCCCTGCCACCGTTGAGCGCATCGAATACGATCCGAACCGTACTGCTCACATCGCTCTGCTGAAGTATGCAGATGGCGAGCGCGCCTACATCATCGCTCCTAAGGGCGTGAAGGCTGGCGATCAGCTGGTATCCGGTGCTCAGGCTCCGATCAAGGCTGGTAACTCGCTGCCGCTGCGTAACATTCCAGTGGGTAGCACCATTCACGGCATCGAACTGAAGCCGGGTAAAGGTGCGCAGATCGCTCGCTCTGCGGGTGCTTCGGCCCAGCTGGTTGCTCGTGAAGGTGCTTACGTGACTGTGCGTCTGCGCTCCGGCGAGATGCGTAAAGTCCTGTCGGAATGCCGCGCGACTCTCGGTGAGGTTTCCAACTCCGAGCATAGCCTGCGCTCCCTGGGCAAGGCCGGTGCCAAGCGCTGGCGTGGTGTTCGTCCGACCGTTCGTGGTGTTGCCATGAACCCGGTAGATCACCCGCATGGTGGTGGTGAGGGTCGTACTTCTGGTGGTCGTCACCCGGTTTCGCCGTGGGGCTTCCCGACCAAGGGTGCGAAGACTCGCTCCAACAAGCGCACCGACAACATGATCGTTCGTCGCCGCAAGTAACTAGAGGGATACGACAGTGCCGCGTTCTCTGAAAAAAGGTCCTTTTATCGATCTTCACCTACTGAAGAAGGTCGAAGTGGCGGTGGAAAAGAACGATCGCAAGCCAGTTAAAACCTGGTCGCGCCGCTCCATCGTGCTGCCGCAAATGGTCGGTCTGACCATCGCTGTACATAACGGTCGTCAACATGTCCCGGTTCTCGTGAACGAAGACATGGTCGGCCACAAACTCGGCGAGTTCGCTGCTACCCGCACTTATCGTGGGCACGCTGCGGACAAGAAAGCCAAGCGTTAAGGGGTAAGGAACGATGGAAGTAGCCGCTAAGCTGTCGGGCGCTCGAATCTCCGCCCAGAAAGCCCGCTTGGTCGCCGACCAGATCCGTGGGAAGAAGGTGGGCGAAGCGCTCAACCTCCTGGCTTTCAGTTCGAAGAAAGCTGCCGAGATCATGAAGAAAGTGCTGGAGTCGGCCGTAGCCAACGCCGAGCACAACGAAGGTGCGGATGTGGACGATCTGAAAGTCTCCACCGTCTTCGTCAACGAAGGGCGTTCGCTGAAGCGCATCATGCCGCGTGCCAAGGGCCGCGCTGATCGCATCGTCAAGCGGTCTTGCCATATCACTGTCAAGGTTGCGGACAAGTAACGGAGTCGATCAGATGGGTCAGAAAGTACATCCCACTGGCATTCGCCTGGGAATCGTCAAGGAGCACACCTCCGTTTGGTATGCAGACAAGCGTCAATACGCTGATTATCTGTTTGCCGACCTCAAGGTGCGCGAATACCTCCAAGACAAACTAAAAAGCGCGTCCGTAAGCCGTATCGACATCGCTCGTCCGGCTCAGACTGCACGCATCACCATCCACACCGCTCGTCCCGGCATCGTGATCGGCAAGAAAGGTGAAGATGTTGAGAAGCTGCGTCAGGACCTGACCAAGCAAATGGGTGTGCCTGTGCACATCAACATCGAAGAAATCCGCAAGCCGGAACTCGATGCCCTGTTGGTTGCTCAGAGCGTTGCTCAGCAGCTGGAGCGCCGCGTTATGTTCCGTCGCGCCATGAAGCGCGCCGTGCAGAACGCCATGCGTATTGGTGCCAAAGGCATCAAGATCCAGGTGAGTGGTCGTCTTGGCGGTGCGGAAATCGCACGTACCGAGTGGTATCGCGAAGGTCGTGTGCCGCTGCACACCCTGCGTGCCGACATCGACTACAACACCTACGAAGCCCACACCACTTACGGTGTGATCGGTGTGAAGGTTTGGATCTTCAAAGGCGAGGTCATCGGTGGCCTGCGTGAAGAGCTGAAGCCGACCGCTCCGGCGCCTCGTAAAAAAGCTGCTAAATAAGGGGTACGCCAAATGTTGCAACCTAAGCGTACGAAGTTCCGCAAGCAGATGACCGGCCACAACCGTGGTCTGGCTCATCGCGGTAGCAAAGTCAGCTTCGGTGAGTTCGCCCTCAAGGCGACTGGCCGTGGCCGCCTCACTGCTCGTCAGATCGAGTCTGCACGTCGTGCTCTGACCCGTCACGTAAAGCGTGGCGGTAAGATCTGGATCCGCGTTTTCCCCGACAAGCCTGTTACCAAGAAGCCCCTGGAAGTACGTATGGGTAAAGGTAAGGGCGGCGTCGAGTACTGGGTAGCCCAGATTCAACCGGGCAAGGTCCTGTACGAGATCGAGGGTGTTTCCGAAGAGCTGGCGCGCGAAGCATTCGCCCTGGCTGCTGCAAAGCTGCCGCTCGCCACCTCCTTTGTTAAGCGGACGGTGATGTGATGAAAGCGAATGAACTTCGTGGAAAATCCGCGCAGGAACTGAACGAGCAGCTGCTCGGTCTGCTGCGCGACCAGTTCAATCTGCGTATGCAGAAAGCAACTGGTCAGCTGGGGCAGTCTCACCTGCTCTCGCAAGTGAAGCGCGACATCGCTCGCGTCAAGACTGTGCTCAACCAGCAGGCAGGTAAGTAATCATGGCTGAAGCTCAGAAAGTAGTCCGTACGCTGACTGGCCGTGTTGTCAGCGACAAGATGGACAAAACCATCACCGTTCTGATCGAGCGTCGCGTAAAGCACCCGATCTACGGTAAATACGTGAAGCGTTCCACCAAACTGCACGCGCACGACGAAAACAATCAGTGCCGCATTGGTGACACCGTCACCATTCGCGAAACCCGCCCGGTCGCCAAGACCAAGGCGTGGGCTCTGGTTGAGATCGTTGAGCGCGCTGTAGAAGTGTAAGGGTGTAGAGCCATGATTCAGACTCAATCCATGCTCGATGTGGCCGATAACAGCGGCGCCCGCCGTGTTATGTGCATCAAGGTGCTGGGTGGTTCGCACCGCCGTTATGCTGGCATCGGTGACATCATCAAGGTAACCGTTAAGGAAGCGATTCCGCGCGGCAAGGTAAAGAAAGGCCAGGTCATGAGTGCCGTGGTCGTTCGTACCAAGCATGGCGTACGTCGTCCTGACGGCTCCATCATTCGTTTTGACGGCAATGCCGCTGTCCTGCTGAACAATAAGCAGGAGCCTATCGGCACCCGTATCTTTGGCCCGGTGACTCGTGAACTTCGCTCTGAGAAGTTCATGAAAATTGTCTCCCTGGCCCCCGAAGTGCTGTAAGGAGAAGCCGTCATGCAAAAGATTCGTCGTGACGACGAAGTCATCGTCATCGCCGGCAAAGACAAGGGCAAGCGCGGTAAGGTGCTCAAGGTTCTCGCTGACGACCGTCTGGTCGTTGGTGGGATCAACATGATCAAGCGCCACACCAAGCCGAACCCGATGCTGGGCAATCAAGGCGGTATCGTCGAGAAAGAAGCCCCGCTGCACGTCTCCAACGTTGCCATCTTCAATGCTGATACCAACAAGGCTGACCGCGTTGGTTTCAAACTCGAAGACGGTAAGAAGATTCGTGTCTTCAAGTCCACCCAAAAGCCGGTTGGCGCTTGAGCACTGCTAGGTAAAACACCATGGCACGACTGAAAGAGATTTATCGGAAGGAAATCGCGCCCAAGCTGAAAGAAGAGCTTCAGCTGGCCAACGTGATGGAAGTTCCGCGTATCACCAAGATCACTCTGAACATGGGTCTGGGCGAAGCGATTGGCGATAAGAAAATTATCGAAAACGCTCTGGCTGACCTGGAAAAGATTGCTGGTCAAAAGCCGGTTGTCACCTTTGCCCGCAAGTCCATTGCAGGCTTCAAGGTGCGCGAGGGCTGGCCGATTGGCGTGAAGGTAACTCTGCGTAGCGATCGCATGTATGAGTTCCTTGACCGTCTGCTGACCATCTCTCTGCCGCGCGTTCGCGACTTCCGTGGTCTGAATGCCAAGTCCTTCGATGGCCGTGGCAACTACAGCATGGGCGTCAAAGAGCAGATCATTTTCCCGGAAATCGATTACGACAAGATCGATGCGCTGCGTGGTATGGACATCACCCTGACCACCACCGCTCGTAACGATGATGAAGGCCGTGCTCTGATGCGCGCTTTCAAATTCCCGTTCCGTAACTGAGGACTAGGACATGGCCAAGACAAGCATGAAAAACCGTGAGCTGAAGCGTCAGCAAACGGTTGCCAAGTACGCCAAAAAGCGTGCCGAGCTGAAAGCTACCATCGCCAATCCGAACTCCACTCCGGAAGCGCGTTGGGAAGCCCAGGTTGCCCTGCAGAAGCAGCCACGTGACGCGAGCGCCAGCCGCCTGCGTAACCGCTGCCGTCTGACCGGTCGTCCGCACGGTGTCTATCGCAAGTTCGGCCTGAGCCGTATCAAGCTGCGTGAAGCTGCCATGCGTGGTGACGTACCGGGTCTGGTGAAAGCCAGCTGGTAATCGATCTGCCCCGGCTTGCCGGGGTTGACGGTCTAATGAATCAAGCCCCTTTTGGGGCTTGATTCATTTTTGATCAGTCTATAGAATGCCCGGCTCGCCTGAGCCCGGCATTTTGCTGTGCCCGTTTGGGTGATTTTGGCCTTAGTGCCGTTCATTTGTGTATCAGGAGCATCAAGCCCATGAGTATGCAGGACCCGTTAGCAGACATGCTAACTCGCATCCGTAATGCCCAGATGGCTGAAAAGTCCGTCGTAAGCATGCCGTCTTCGAAGCTGAAGGTGGCGGTTGCCCAAGTTCTCAAGAGCGAAGGCTACATCGCGGATTTTAAAGTCAGTTCTGAAGCGAAGCCGTCCCTGTCGATCGATCTCAAGTATTTCGAAGGCAAGCCGGTTATCGAAGAGCTGAAGCGCACTAGCCGTCCAGGCCTGCGTCAATACAAGCCGGTTGATCAGCTGCCTAAAGTGCGTGGCGGTCTCGGCGTTTCCATCGTCTCCACCAACAAAGGTGTGATGACGGATCGCGCTGCTCGCGCTGCCGGTGTCGGCGGCGAAGTACTGTGCACAGTGTTCTAAGGGGGAGAAAGCATGTCTCGCGTTGCTAAGAACCCCGTCAAGCTGCCCGCTGGTGTTGAGGTCAAACTCGCCGGCCAGCAGCTGTCGATCAAGGGCTCCAAGGGTGCTCTTGAACTGAACGTGCATCCGTCTGTTGAAGTGATTCAGGACGCTGGTGAGCTGCGCTTCGCTGCTCGCAATGGCGACAACCAGAATCGCGCCATGGCCGGTACCACTCGCGCGCTGGTCAACAATATGGTGACCGGTGTTAGCCAAGGCTTCGAGCGCAAGCTGCAGCTGGTAGGTGTGGGCTATAAAGCTCAGGCCAAAGGCCAGGTGCTCTCTCTGGCTCTCGGCTTCTCGCACCCAATCGACTACGAACTGCCGCAAGGCGTTACCGCTGAAACCCCGAGCCAGACCGATATCCTGATCAAGGGCATCGACAAGCAGCTCGTGGGCCAAGTGGCTGCGGAGATTCGTGACTTCCGTCGTCCTGAGCCTTACAAAGGCAAAGGTGTTCGCTACTCCGACGAAGTCGTACGTCGCAAAGAAGCCAAGAAAAAGTAGGGCATAGCAAATGAGCGTAAAGAAAGAAACCCGTCTGCGTCGCGCTCGCAAGGCACGCCTGAAGATGCGCGAGCTGGAAGCCGTACGCCTTTGTGTATACCGCTCTTCCCAGCACATCTACGCCCAGGTCTTGTCGGCCGACGGCGCCAAAGTCCTGGCCAGCGCCTCGACTCTGGACAAAGAACTGCGCGATGGTGCCACTGGCAACGTCGACGCGGCCAAGAAGGTTGGTCAGCTGGTTGCCGAGCGTGCTAAAGCCGCTGGTATCACCCAGGTGGCATTCGACCGTTCTGGCTTCAAGTACCACGGTCGCGTCAAAGCGCTGGCCGATGCTGCTCGTGAAGGCGGGCTGGAGTTCTAAGTTATGGCAAATAACGAGCAAAAGCGCGATCGCGGTAACCGTGATGATGCCCAGAGCGATGGCTACACCGAGAAGCTGGTGCAGGTTAATCGCGTTGCTAAGACCGTCAAGGGCGGCCGTATCTTCACTTTCACCGCGCTGACCGTGGTGGGTGATGGCAATGGTCGCGTCGGTTTCGGTCGTGGCAAGTCCCGCGAAGTGCCTGCAGCCATCCAGAAAGCGATGGAAGCTGCACGTCGCAACATGATTCAGGTTGACCTGAACGGCACTACCCTGCAGTACCCGATCAAGTCCGCCCATGGCGCCTCCAAGGTGTACATGCAGCCGGCTTCGGAAGGTACCGGTATCATCGCCGGCGGCGCCATGCGTGCTGTCCTGGAAGTGGCTGGTGTGCAGAACGTTCTGGCCAAGTGCTATGGCTCCACCAATCCGGTGAACGTGGTGTATGCCACCTTCAAGGGTCTGAAGAATATGCAGTCCCCGGAATCCGTGGCCGCCAAGCGTGGTAAGAGCGTCGAGGAGATTCTCTGATCATGGCTAACGCAACTGTCAAAGTCACGCTGATCAAGAGCGTGAACGGCCGTCTGGCCAATCACAAAGCCTGCGTCAAGGGTCTCGGCCTGCGTCGTATCGGTCACACCGTGGAAGTTCAGGACACTCCTGAAAACCGCGGCATGATCAACAAGGCTTACTACCTGCTGCGTGTAGAGGGTTAATCCATGCAACTGAACGATCTGCGTTCCGCGCCGGGTGCCCGTCGCGAGAAGCACCGTCCGGGCCGTGGTATCGGTAGCGGTCTCGGTAAGACCGGTGGCCGTGGCCACAAAGGTCAAACCTCCCGCTCCGGTGGCACTATTGCTCCGGGCTTCGAGGGTGGTCAACAGCCGTTGCACCGCCGTCTGCCGAAGTTCGGCTTCGTTTCCCTGAAGGCCATGGATCGCGCAGAAGTGCGTACTTCCGAGCTGGCCAAAGTGGAAGGCGATGTCGTCTCCCTGCAGTCGCTGAAGGATGCCAACGTCATCAACCAAAACGTACAGCGTGTAAAAGTCATGCTGTCCGGTGAGGTTGGTCGTGCGGTGACCCTCAAAGGTATCGCTGCCACCAAAGGTGCGCGTGCGGCTATCGAAGCAGCTGGCGGTAAGTTCGAGGACTAAATGGCTAAGCAAGGTGCTCTCTCAGCGCTCAGCAATGGCGGGTTGTCCGAGCTCTGGGCTCGACTGCGTTTCCTGTTCCTGGCGATCATCGTCTATCGGATTGGTGCGCACATTCCAGTGCCCGGAATCAACCCTGACCGGCTGGCGGAACTGTTCCGGCAGAACGAGGGGACCATTCTTAGCCTGTTCAACATGTTTTCCGGTGGCGCGCTGGAGCGCATGAGTATCTTTGCACTGGGGATCATGCCGTACATTTCGGCATCGATCATCATGCAGCTCATGACCGCTGTCAGCCCGCAACTGGAGCAGTTGAAGAAGGAAGGTGAGGCTGGCCGTCGCAAGATTAGCCAGTACACCCGCTACGGTACTGTTGCACTGGCACTGGTTCAGGCTATCGGCATGTCCGTTGGCCTGGCTGGTCAGGGTGTGGCGTTCTCTACCGACTTCGGTTTCTACTTCGTGGCAGTCACCACTTTCGTAGCTGGTGCCATGTTCATGATGTGGTTGGGCGAGCAGATCACCGAGCGTGGGGTTGGCAATGGTATTTCCATGCTGATCTTCGCCGGTATCGTGGCTGGCCTGCCGTCGGCGATAGGGCAGTCCTTCGAATCGGCGCGTCAGGGCGATATCAATATCTTCGCTCTGATTGCGATCGGTTTGCTGGCGGTTGCCATCATCGGGTTCGTGGTGTTCATTGAGCGTGGCCAGCGTCGCATTGCGGTGCACTACGCCAAGCGTCAGCAGGGTCGTAAGGTCTTTGCTGCGCAGACCAGCCACCTGCCGTTGAAGGTCAACATGGCTGGCGTGATTCCGGCAATCTTTGCCAGCAGCATCCTGCTGTTCCCGGCTTCGCTGGGTTCGTGGTTCGGTCAGTCCGAGGGTATGGGCTGGCTGCAGGAAATTGCTCAGTCGATCGCGCCTGGTCAGCCGTTGAACATTCTGCTGTTTAGTGCAGGGATCATCTTCTTCTGCTTCTTCTACACAGCCCTGATGTTCAATCCGAAGGATGTGGCGGAAAACCTGAAGAAGTCCGGTGCCTTTATCCCGGGTATTCGTCCGGGCGAGCAGTCGGCGCGCTATATCGATGGCGTACTGACCCGCTTGACCCTGTTCGGTGCTCTGTACATGACGGCTGTCTGCCTGCTGCCCCAGTTCCTGGTGGTGGCGGCCAATGTGCCGTTCTACCTTGGCGGGACCTCGTTGCTGATCGTGGTCGTGGTTGTGATGGACTTTATGGCCCAAGTACAATCGCACCTCGTTTCGCACCAGTACGAATCCCTGATGAAGAAAGCCAACCTGAAGGGCTATGGCGGCGGAATGCTCCGCTGATTTAGCGTCCGTAAGGTTCTAGGAGTTACTGATGAAAGTTCGTGCATCGGTCAAGAAGCTGTGCCGCAACTGCAAGATCATTCGCCGCGAAGGTGTTGTTCGCGTGATCTGCAGCGCGGAGCCGCGTCACAAGCAGCGCCAAGGCTGAGTGTGATTCACGCGTAATGAGCCCGGCAGCTAGTGCGCTGTCGGGTTGATTCTTTGTTATTACAGCGCTAATATCTCGCGCCCTATTTCTTGGCTTCCAGGGCGTGGGTAGCTGTCAATTGGAGTTCCACTGAATGGCCCGTATTGCAGGCGTCAACATTCCGGATAACAAGCACACTGTTATCTCGCTGACCTACATCTATGGTGTCGGTCGCACAACCGCGCAAAAGATCTGCGCTGTTACCGGTGTAAACCCGGCAGCAAAAATCAAGGATCTGAGCGACGAGCAGATTGAACAGCTGCGTGGCGAAGTCGCAAAGCTCACCACTGAGGGTGACCTGCGCCGCGAAATCAACATGAACATCAAGCGTCTGATGGACCTGGGCTGCTACCGCGGTCTGCGTCATCGTCGTGGCTTGCCTGTTCGTGGTCAGCGTACCAAGACCAACGCGCGTACCCGTAAGGGCCCGCGTAAGCCGATCCGCAAGTAACATTGCGCCCGCGAATCGACAGGAAATAAGTCATGGCTAAGCCAGCTGCTCGTACTCGTAAGAAAGTCAAAAAGACAGTGGTGGATGGGATCGCCCATATCCACGCTTCTTTCAATAACACCATCGTGACCATCACTGACCGTCAAGGTAATGCTCTTTCCTGGGCAACCTCTGGTGGTTCGGGCTTCCGTGGTTCCCGTAAGAGCACCCCGTTCGCTGCCCAGGTGGCTGCTGAGCGTGCTGGTCAAGCGGCTCTGGAATACGGTTTGAAAAACCTCGACGTAAACGTCAAAGGCCCAGGCCCGGGTCGCGAATCCGCTGTGCGTGCACTGAACGCCTGCGGCTACAAGATCGCCAGCATCACCGACGTGACGCCAATCCCGCATAACGGGTGCCGTCCGCCGAAGAAGCGTCGCGTGTAATAGGAGACAGTGAAGAATGGCTCGTTACATTGGTCCCAAGTGCAAACTGTCTCGTCGTGAAGGCACCGATCTCTTCCTGAAGAGTGGTGCGCGCGCGCTCGAATCCAAGTGCAACATCGAATCCGCTCCTGGCCAGCATGGCGCCCGTCGTGGCCGTCTGTCCGACTACGGTCTGCAGCTGCGTGAGAAGCAGAAAGTTCGTCGTATCTACGGCGTACTCGAGCGTCAGTTCAGCAGCTACTACAAGGAAGCTGCCCGTCGTAAGGGCGCTACCGGCGAAAACCTGCTGCAACTCCTCGAGTGCCGTCTGGACAACGTCGTTTACCGTATGGGCTTCGGTGCTACCCGTTCTGAATCCCGTCAGCTGGTATCGCACAAGTCGATCACCGTTAACGGTAAGACCCTGAACATCCCGTCCTACCAGGTTCAGGCCGGTGACGTCGTGGCTGTTCGTGAAAAGTCGAAAAACCAGCTGCGTATCGCTCAAGCCCTGGATCTGGCCGCTCAGCGCGGTCGTCTCGAGTGGCTCGACGTCGATGCCGAGAAGAAGTCTGGCGTGTTCAAGAGCGTGCCGGCTCGCAGCGACCTGTCTGCCGACATCAACGAAAACCTGATTGTCGAGCTCTACTCCAAGTAAGAGTTAGAAAATAGGTGCTATCCATGCAGAGTTCGGTAAATGAGTTCCTGACCCCCCGCCACATTGATGTGCAGGTGGTCAGTCCGACCCGTGCCAAGATCACGCTCGAGCCTCTCGAGCGTGGTTTCGGCCATACCCTGGGCAACGCGCTGCGTCGCATCCTGTTGTCCTCCATGCCCGGCTGTGCAGTAGTCGAGGCCGAAATCGATGGCGTGCTCCATGAGTACAGCGCCATCGAGGGTGTGCAGGAAGATGTCATTGAAATCCTGCTGAACCTGAAAGGTCTGGCTATCAAGCTGCATGGCCGTGACGAGGTAACCCTGAACCTTTCCAAGAAAGGCGCAGGCGTGGTCACCGCCGCCGACATTCAGCTGGATCATGATGTTGAAATCGTCAACGGCGACCACGTGATTGCCAACCTGGCGGACAACGGTGTTCTGAACATGAAGCTCACTGTGGCTCGTGGTCGCGGCTATGAGCCGGCTGACGCGCGCCAGAGTGACGAAGATGAAAGCCGCAGCATTGGTCGTCTGCAGCTGGACTCTTCTTTCAGCCCGGTCCGTCGTGTCGCTTACGTGGTGGAAAACGCCCGCGTTGAGCAGCGCACCAACCTGGACAAGCTGGTTCTTGATCTGGAAACCAACGGTACCCTGGACCCTGAAGAGGCCATCCGTCGTGCCGCGACCATCCTGCAGCAGCAGCTGGCCGCGTTCGTCGATCTCAAAGGTGACAGTGAGCCGGTCGTGGTTGAGCAGGAAGATGAGATCGATCCGATCCTCCTGCGCCCGGTCGATGATCTTGAGCTGACCGTACGTTCGGCCAACTGCCTGAAGGCGGAGAACATTTACTACATCGGTGATCTGATTCAGCGCACCGAAGTAGAACTGTTGAAGACTCCGAACCTGGGCAAGAAGTCCCTGACTGAGATCAAGGACGTTCTGGCCTCCCGCGGTCTGTCCCTCGGCATGCGCCTCGACAACTGGCCGCCGGCAAGTCTGAAGAAAGACGACAAGGCCACGGCCTGATCGTCACGATCACCGAACTTGAAGTTTGGTAAGGAATTAAACCATGCGTCATCGTAAAAGTGGCCGTCACCTGAGCCGCACCAGCGCACACCGTAAGGCCATGTTCCAGAACATGGCGGTGTCTCTGTTCGAACATGAGCTGATCAAAACCACCCTTCCGAAAGCCAAGGAACTGCGTCGCGTTGCCGAGCCGCTGATCACCCTGGCCAAGGAAGACAGCGTTGCCAACCGTCGTCTGGCTTTCGACCGCACTCGCTCCAAAGAAGCGGTCGGCAAGCTGTTCAACGATCTGGGCAAGCGTTACGCCAACCGTCAAGGTGGCTATCTGCGTATTCTCAAGTGCGGCTTCCGCGCTGGTGACAACGCTCCGATGGCCTACGTTGAGCTGGTTGACCGTCCGGTCGCTGGTGCCGTAGAAGCCGCTGCCGAGTAATCGGT
>JACCEA012376509.1_pt1 | contig 14053 bp, 8 predicted proteins | sample 7449851 | NCBI WGS metagenome assembly JACCEA01 (sample SAMN15323453, study PRJNA562643) | freshwater metagenome | isolation source: river surface water | place: USA:Blue River Watershed | collected 2017-08-18 | reverse complement strand
TAGACAGTATCATAATAATGTCTGCTGGTTTTTACAATAAAACGTGTGGTTCAATGTCTAAGAATGATTGTTATGTTTGAAGACTGCTTGGCTCATAATCCTTATCTTTGTGTGAGTTCTACCTAACCTACATACTGTGCTGGTATTTGTACTAGCAATGAATGAAACGTTTAGTGACAACTTAGTCATGAATAATCGCACTATTCTTGCCCAATCAAAGACGAACAATTGGGCATTTGGTCAATATTCATCCCGATGGTCGAAGTACACCATTAGTGAAGTCTTTCAAGAGTTTGTAATATAATATTCGCTATCAATACCCAACTAGATTCCAGCCTCCAAACCCAGTAATCTACAACTTACTAAGGTGGTTGTATCTACCGTCTTAAAGAACAAATACGAATCCGTCAGGATTAACCTCTGTAAAGGACTACGTTTACATGGTTGCTATGGTATATTGATTATAATGTACAGCTTTTTAAAATTTGTCTCATTCAATTGATCAAGTTGTAAGACCTTGATCAAATGCTTTGTTATGAATCATTCCTATGTTCTTATCATTAAGTAAGTACCAGTAAATTTTGGAAAAATTGGACATCAGTCTAAGTTATGATGATGATTATGAACCATGTGAGTATGACGATTGATCACACCACAGACTGGAATGGAGTCTGCTTCTGTGTTAAATACTATCAATCGCAGCCATAACCTACAATATCAGAACTATTTCTTTCAATTATGCAAAATATTACTGGTGAAACCATCACTGACCGGAATTGGGTCTTTTCTTTTTGTGCTATACAATGAACATTCACGAACTTTGATAATCACATATTTGATCTTCTCGCTCAAATTTTGTAGCGTCATGATCACTAACAATAGAACGCAGGCTGGTTGTGCACGCTGACCACCAATTTCATCACCAATTGTGTCCAAAATTACAAATGATAAAACGCATGCCATAATAGCAATAGTACTTTTCACACTTTCTTTAAACGACGATACGAACACACGGCAATTCCAACGGACAGTTTGAAGATATTGACAATGATTCAAAGCTTTTGCTCTCAAGATAAGGCGTTTGAATAATATTTCTTCTAACTTCGTAGCGCAAAATATTGAAATACAACCTAGTATTGCCAATGGTGGAAAGATAACCCCGAAAACTAATAATGTCGCCAACGATGTCATCAATCGCAAGACCAGCACTTGTTGGGATGTAACTGAACTTCGCAAACGATCAAAATGACAAGGTAGATGAGCATACCAGCCCAAAGGTAGAAATAACTTTACACATCTAAACAACAGATTTTTGCTTGCGAGGGTTTCAATATCAACTTCGTTAATTGCATCCAGTGGGATAATATGCAATGCAGGACATAGTAGAGATGGAGAGTGATCAGCACTTTCAACTGATGGAGTCTCAACTCGTCGCTTGGTATGAAGGACATTCAAAATGCACCCGTCATAGAACCTCTTCATCACAAAAAAACAACACGGTACAATTAGATTGCCAATAAACATGAACACATAGACAGGAGAATAATAACGAATGAACGCTGAGCTACATTCAAAGCTGTAGACAAATGCTGGTGTATAGCTATAAAGTCCGCTGGTAGTACTAGATAGTAATGATTCACACGGTATACCCAAGAGCTTGATTGGAAAGCAATATTCAGCATGTGCTGTGACAGGACTAGTTTGAGTGAAGATTTCATAGAAACAAGAACTACTGATGATCATTGTCACAATGCATGGGATAACAATCTTGTTTTTTATTACCAAAAGAGAGAGTTTTATAAGATCTTTGTTTGTCAATAAAACTTTTTTCTCGTCGCGCTCTGTTTCTAATGCAAATAAGATGGTAGTAGTTTCAGATGTCACCCTACTGCTACTGGAATGCGATGGTGTACCGAAGTAGGTTAACCACGAGCGCAACTGACGCTTGTACCACAGTAGCAATTGAACACATAACTTATCATTCCAGAGCATTTTAAATGCAGAAATAGAAATCTGACTAATCAGCAAAACTCCACCTGAAAATTGTAAGTACATGTAAACGTAAGAAGCATCAACGATGAGCATTAAAACTAAGTCAATAAGATAAAAACCACTCCACAAAGCAACATTTGTTAACCATCGCTGAAGCGAACCACAGAATGATCCAATAAAAGATGCATTAGCATCGATTTCATTCAAGCCAGAAGTGTTGTGATGAAATGCAAATATATAACCTCGCAGTGTATATCCAGCATACAAGATCACCAATATGAAGCAACTGGTCAGCACCGCACCTGGTAATACACCTGAAATCCAAACAGCCGACAATAACCAAGCGTAGTCGTATGAATGAGTGCCAAAGAAAACTGATAAAACTATATACAACGGCAATAGAAAAACAACAATCATCGCCGTGATTTCAAAGATACAATGTCTGAAGGATTTTAAGAAGTCAAAAAATTTGGCAATGTCGACATCTGATACTTCGACGGAGATACTCACTTTGCCACTCGATTTCTCAGCAGGCATTGGTAGGTCCATTCCACCATCATTACTGAACAATGCCACATTAGACAATGATCGCAAAGCATACCAATCTTCTAGCAATCTTTCCACCGCAAGTTTGCAAGTCATTAAGGGCATATGCCACCTCTGTGAATCTGATTGTGTGTGCATTGTAGAATCTGCTCTCCCCGTCACTTCTAAGATATCATTTTCTTCATTAATTTTGGTATTCATCAATTCAATTTCACCACTGTCAGCAGCACGTTGTAGCCTCTTCCAAGTTGGCCAAAATGCAAACCACAGAAACCCAATAATGGGAAGTATCCAACTCACCAGATAAGCATAAAATGATACATTTGCAGAATTAGACCCACAATGATACTTTTGCTTATCAGGATCATTATGAGGTAAATCTCTTTTTATGTCAGAGCAGGTGAACGCATTTCCCCTTAAGATATTAATCTTATGTAGATGGATTAAGGATACGGGGATTTCACCCGACAATCTATTGAGATCCAAGGTGATGGAAGCATTGGCTTCACTGGATGGCACTATCGTCCCCGATTTACTGTCAACAGGCTCATACAAATTCCAATCATCAAGTGTACCGGTAATTTTATTAAAAGACAAATCTAGAGAATTCCAACTGCCGTGTTTTGAGAATACAGAAGGAATAGTAGATTGAATCATATTATGTGAAAGCGATAGACTTACTAATGACTGTGGCAAATTATCGATGTTAGGAAGCCTTCCCGTAAATCCATTCCCTGATATAGATATCAACTGAATATTAGGAAGGGAAGTAAACAAGCAATTTGGAATAGTCCCAGTCATGACATTCTGGACGCGGAAAGCTTCAAAGTGGTAGATGCGCCTTGAGATAATAACATCACGACATGAAGATGCAGTATTCATCCCATCCATCGATATTGCAGTTAATTTTGTCGCATTGCATATTTCTTCTGGTATGGACCCATGTAAGCAGTTGTTCGAGACTGCAAAACTTGCTAGGTGCTTGTTCTTGAGGAAAATATCACTGCTGAGCGTATCCGTGAATTGATTACCACCTAAATTCACCAACAATAAATTATATAATGAGTCAATCCCATTTGACACAGGTCCTGAAAATAAATTATTGTTTATCCCATAAAATGATAAATATTTAAGTTGATTTAATTCAACAGGGATTGAGCACGTGAACATGTTATTGAAAATCACTAAAAATATTAATCTTTTGCAATAAGATGGAAATGATGATGGAATACTACCAGTGAAGAAATTATAGTAGTTTACTATTCCAAATACGTTTGGAATAGAAGACCATGATATTATATTATCACTGAAGAAAGGGCCAGTGAATTGATTACGAAAAAGAAGGAAGTTATTAAAATAGGGAGTATTGGAGAAAGTATTAGCAGGTATTCTACCAGTAAGATAGTTAGATGCGATATTCATTCCTATTAAACTATCACTACCGGAAACCAACTCACTGGGAAACATACCAGTAAGCATATTAGAGTATGTTAAATAGTGGGAGAGAAATGGCCAAGAACAATTGGCATTTGTTCCTGAGAAGAGATTGCTGCCAATATGGAAGAATGACAATGTCGTGGGATCATTATTATATCCACAAGGCAACCAATGATGTAAAGGGCCTGTGAATAAGTTAAACGCCATAACAAGATAAAACAGACGATTGAGAGACTTGAAAGTAGAAGGTGGAGCTTCCGAAAAATGATTGGCGCTAATATCCAATATCCGTAACGACGAATTCCATCGACCAATTGCAGGCGATAAAGTACCTGAAAAATGATTATCACGGATATTGAATTCAAAAATCTCTGAAAATGATGAAAATATACATTCTGGTAAATTACCATGGAGATTGTAATTTCCTGCTAGTGTGATTGTTGTAAGGCTCTTTGCGCGGCATATAGTAGCCGGTATTAAACCACTAAGTCGATTAATATCTAATTGTAAACGGCGTAATTGAGATAACTCGCCCACTTCAAAAGGAATCGTTCCATGCAATCGATTGTTCATTAAAATAATTGAATGGACATATTTCCATTTTGAAATATTGGCCGACAACGTTCCAGTCAGTAAGTTTCCACCGAGATGCAAGTACTGCATGTTCGTCATGTTGTGGTACAGTGATTGGGGTATAGAGCCGTATAAGCTATTTTCTGACAAATCTAATACGAGTAAATTGGATAATTGATTTAGTATAGAAGGAATAGTTCCATTTAGATGATGAAATGGTAATGTCAATGCTGTAATGGTATTGTTATAGTGATTGCCAGAGGCAACGGATATGACTGGGGACTCAAACGAAAATGGACATGATTCATTCCCAACTATTAACTGATATTGTAAACCATCAAGCAAGAGCTCTGCTTCATCCAAACCCTCGTCCATGAAAGCTCCACCCAGTGGCAGGACGCGGTCAACATACTGAAGATTCGACGCATTGAGAGTGCGATTGTACAAACATGCGCACTGAACTCCCTCCCAGGAATCCAAGCAAGGGTTGACATAAGGAGTGGAGAAGTTCCATGCTTTTGATGAATTCAACCATGCCCATGCGATGCCATTGGTGCTGTCGTACAGTGCCTTCAGAGCAGCAAGTTCCAAAGGATTGAACAAAGTTGAGCCCTCCACTACCTTCTCGCTGAATATTACATTGACCCAACCACACAGCACCAATACCCATCCAATGTAAGTTCCCATAACATAAATTTTTTCGACTGGTACGAAATAGAGAAGAATATTGCATGAGAGAAAGAGAGAACAAACTCAGTTATGCAATAGGTGGCAGAGCAGCAGAAAGATCCAAATCCAAGTTGACAAGAAGTTTTCGCTAATTATTCTTTAGGTTTAGCTGTTCAGCTGGTTACTTCAGTTCTTGCGATGTGGGATGTTGTTGTGTTCTACAATATAATTCCAAATTCGGGACTTATTCCAGATTGTACCGTCCTCTCCTCATACAAAATGGTTCCTAATTTAGGGGTTGTTTCGGAAAAATTGAGTGACACTTCTGCAGATTGGCACCATTGGAGATGGAATATATCGTGTTCAAAAGGTTAATAGTTGTTTATAAGTTACAAGAATTTCCTCTCAAACTCTAAACGAAATGATACAATTTATACACTCACGAAGACAAAAATTAAATAAAGTCACTACATAGCCTAACCTTGGCGATCAACGCCATTCTTCTGAGAAAATATTATTTTGGAGTTTTTGCACGCCATCATAGGCACCAGTTGTCCAATTTTCTCTTGCCCTATCTATCAATTTTTTCATGTGGAATGCAGCGTCAACATCAGTTAATTCTGGGACAAATCGGCTCTTCAAATTTCTCAACACGTTTTCTTTGTATTGAAAACAAGGAAGGTCTGAATCTGCATATGCAACAACCGTGGAAAGGATGGATAACATAATTTCACGTGCGGCCAAGAAGCACTGCACTGTCAAGTTGCAATACTTATGATATATTTCAGAACATATGCCTCCCATCAACTCCACCATCTCTTTACTCAATTTGAATGGCGCCACTTCAAACCCTAAATTCTTCCCGGGTGATATACCTAGAATAAAGCCATAATCAATATGGATCAAGTGCCCATCTTCGTCGATAAGGATATTTCCGTTGTGACGATCCTGTTTAATAGTGTTAATAGGTCAAAATATCTTCTGTATGTCTATGTCCTCACCTTAATATGTAATATATAACACACCACCGAGTATGCTGCGAGGCTTGATGCAAAAGCTAGTTGGGCGGTGCGAAATCCTTCGCTCCCCTCAGGACCAAATTTAGTCAAGTAGAACTGCTTTAAGGATTTCCCAATACCCGCTTTGCCTATCTGATCTCTTGACATTACATTTGGAACAACCTGTACAAGGAATTTTGAGCAAATAATGACAATAATTATTTATTATATACCTCCAGTATACCCCCAAGTGCCTTGCTTGCTCCAGTTCTATTGGAAATGATGTTATACGGCATTAAATAGACTGGAATAGATCGCAATGCGAACCAATTTCTCAGCAGTCGAATAACCTACAAAGTATCCAGTTGAAAAAAGTGAATATGCATATAAACACTAAATACCTGCAATGTGATAACATCTTGACGGCAATCGTCGAAAACTTTAAAGATACATGCATCAACGGTCAACTTAGCGTTCTTACAAATGTCATTTTCGTCATTTTCTTGATTTGTTGATTTATCTTGCATGGAACCAGAAAAAGAATACTGATGAATGCTTGGCGGAATGTCCTCATCGCCAACAGACAAAGGAAGTGGCGAAAATGAAGCGCTGACGAAAGTCTTTTTTGGAGTTGTAAATGAAGCATTCATGGGGGAGGAGCTCTCAACATTGTTCTTCCGGAAGGATACTTTGGGACTTGTGAAACCCACTTCACGGCGTCCAATACCTTTATTGTTTGCTCCATCATTATCGACTCCACTATTTGGACCAGCGACATGGTTCTCTGACATGGCTTTATTTTGATTCAAACGGGGATTGCGATATAGTTTCCTACTTCGCAGTGGCACTCGTACGTTTAGCTCGGATCCCTTATTCTTCCCCACTTCCATTTGCGGGGGAAAATCTGCTACAGATTGATTTTCTTCAACCTTTTCCTTTTCCAAAGCCTCTTCAAATTTCATGGCATCCAGAGAAGGAGTTGACTTCACATTTTTTCCGAATTCCACATTCTTTTTCTTGCTTAATTTTGATTTTTTATTCTCCGATGATTCAACTTCCAGAATTCTTTGAGAAGTGGTGCGAAACGGTGACATCGGGTTGGAAACCATCATTTTTCTTTTGGGATTAGGGTACACAGTACTGATAGGGACCAATAAGTCATCTTTGACATTTTCAAGCAATTTAACCTGAAGTTTCGATTCCTCTCGTTGCTTAATCAGTTGGGTCAAGTAATTATCAGGGCCACCCCAAGATTTCGTCACCAGTTTAAGCAGATAAGGACACTTTGCGGCAGATTGCATAGGGCTTGCAGAATCAATATCAATAGAAACTACTTGTTTCATTGGATTCGTTGGAAGATATAAACCTTTCGGAATTCTCATATTCTGCACTTTCTCCTTCACTGCTTTCGGGTGAAATTCCTTATTCTTAATGGATTTTAAAGTTTCACTTATGGTGGTAAGTGCATTGAAAAATGAAATTTGTTCTACCATATACTTCAAATGCAATGGGGACAAAATACCGCTGGTCGGAGAGGTCAAATCCATCAGTAATTGGTCGCTTCGCAAAACTAATGGATCAACTCCACTCAATGATTTGCAATAACCATACTTGGAGTGGGTAACAGTGGCAGCCATATTAGTTGTATTCTGCGATTCAGTCTGTAAGCACCATAGAAGTTGGTGGCAAACTAGGGGTGATGATTCCGCTTGGTATCGCAAGAAGTCTCGAATAAATCCAAATTCATCAACACGCAATAATTGCACTAATTGGGGTAAATAGAAGAGAACATCATCGCGAGTCACATTGTACAAGCTGCGGACAACAAAGCGCACTACAGTTGGAATCAAAGTTTTTGTGGACACCAGCGAAGATAGAGACATAATTGCATCTTGGCCAGCAAGATATAAGGTGCATCTTGAAAGAAGTCCAAGCAATACATAGAGTGGTGCAGGAGGTAAGGTATCTAATACCTGCAACGCAAGCGCTCGCTCTTTTTCAAAGGATACGGTCGTAGATTTAATATTCTTTGTGGAAAGCGCCAGATCGAGAATTGGATAAATCATTCTCCAGTCCTGTTGATCAAGTATTCCATTGTTCAACCTTGAGTTAGATGCTCCTCCATATGACAGTTTTAAGAAGAGCGCCAAGGTATGCATACCTTTTCGTCGCCCATCTTGTTCGCCTATAAGCTCAAAGAAGCACTCTTTTAACAAAAGAGCCAACTTTGGGGAAAGACTCCATGCTGTTTTAATTGCTTGCTTATATAATTTCACATCCTTTTGACCATAGTACGATGAAACAGATGGTAGCCCTTGTTTTGTCTCCATTTTTTGTAATGTAGTCAAGGCATTGCGAATGCGTTCAATGTCTTCGGTGTGGTGATTACCCAAGGAATATGATGAACTCGAATTTATTGCAGCAATAGCATATCGGGAAATCAATTGATCCAATCGATGGTGAATAAGGACATACAATAGCATGAATATTCCACTGTCTTTTAATCCTTCAGTTCCATTTACTATCAAACTACCCACCCCGAAGCTTCTTTGGCGACGCAAGGCATCTGAAAAGATATCGCTTTCGAGGAGCTTGGCGAAGAATGATTCATCAATAGGATCCCGATTTATTTGCTTTTTATCTGCGGAATCAGAAGCTTTAGAAGAATGACCCTTGAATGACAACGAAGATGGCAATTTTCCTAATTTTGACAACACTTGATTATTAAAAGCATCAAATCCAACAAATAATACTGGTTTTCTATGTGATTCTGCAACGCCGTAGATGCCCATGCACAAATCAAGGCCAGGCTGGTGACTAGCTCCCCAATCAACAGAGTGATGACATGAAGCGGTTGAAGTCGACATTCTAGTGCTCAGTTGCTTTTGAGTAAAGTCCTCCAGTTCTTGGACATCGTACTCTAGTTTCCATCTTTTGGAGTCCTCAATCAAGGCTACTAGTATTTGAATCCACTCCAAGCATTCTTTGGAACCGTTTTCTGCATGTTCTTTCCATTGACGTTGCATTAAATTATTTTGTTCATGCAGTTGCTGTCCAGATGAAAATTGATATAAAAAATCATTGGCAGTTCTTTGCACTTCTTCATTGATTGACTGCAACAGGAAGCAAACTGACAACAGTAACTGTTCTCGAAAAATACGGTTGCAAGCAATCGTCATTTCATTGTTAGCACCATGTGACTGTCGTAAAACTTCAAATGCAACTTGACACAAGGAAACTTTACAATTGTATTTCATCATTGATAGAGGCGAAGCAGCAGAAAACGAAGTGACAGCGCTTTCGTAATTGGACCAGCTCGCTAAAAATGTTGCAATGGAAGTTCGAATAATGTGATAATTATGACTTGCTTGTGAAATAGTCATTCGCTTATCAAAAACGATGCATTTCAACATTTCCGTAGCATGCTTCAACACAAAACACGACAATGAACTCTTTTCAAACCCAGCATCACCTTGAGGTTCACATATTATTTGATAACATGAAGTCCAAGCATTATCAAACTTCGAACCTAAAAAAGTCGTCAATGCATTCAATGCAAACAAACTTATCATCATCCAATCGTTTTCAAATTCTTGAATAAAGCGATGCCACAATTGAATTACAGCTATTTGTCGATGATGCGCATTTGAAGTTAAATCAGCATAGAAAATACATTCTGTCATTTGAAGAGCATAGAGCAAATCCTGTTTGAATTCACTCGAGGGTAAAATGCGGACTACAGCAGCCAATATTTCGTAAACATACTCCAATTCATTGTTAGTCTGCGCAGACGATTCTCGAATTAAAGTTGAACCAATTTGCCGTAATAGAGCTCTCAAAGGATGCATTTTGCCATTAATCGGTTCGAAGGTACCATAACGAGTGGTTAGTAAATGCAGTAACTTCTCGGCACCTCTAATATCTCCATCTAATTTACCAAGGTTGTTATCAATCATTCCGTTTTCTTGCTGATGGCGTTGTTGTTGTACCCGAAGATGTTTGTAATACTTCCTAACTGCACCACCGCTTAAACTACTAAGCGAAAGAAATGACAATTTTGACTTTTTCTTGTTCATACGAGAGAACATGTTCACTCGATAATTAGCTGCACGTTTCGCTGCCTCACGTCGAAGGATCTTTATTGTATCCGAATTCCCAGAAGTATCTTGCGTGATATCATAAGTTTTCGTAAGATGATACACCGGTGTTTCACAACCGATCATTTCCTCAAACATTTCCTTAACAAGTGATGAAGTTGATCGATCCTGCAGTGCAGTAGAGAGAGCAATTGTCGCAGAAGATAAATCGGTACAACCTAACCAAATATACGTAACAAACAACAGCTCTTCACAGCAAATACAAAACTCATTTTGATTCAAAGGAAATGAAATCTCTGGAAAGGGTAGTAACGAAGAAAATTGCAACCTTTGACCGAAAGATCGAATGGTTCCTTCTCTGGATTCAATTGGCAGGCTTGCAACAGCATCGTATGCAATATTGCACCTTATATCTTGAAGGGAGTCCACAATTTCAATAAGGCCAAGAATTCCACGATGACCGTCCGCGGCAAGAACATTATCCAATTTCGACAAAGCGCGTAACTGATGGAGTGCATCAACAACCATTTCCGATGCTAATTGTCGAACTTCCGGTCGCCGATCAATGCATCTCTCCAGTAAAGATAGCAGTTGGCATTGAATTAAAACACAAAAGTCCTTCTCATCTCCAGACACAGAAAGCCCACAACCGAAACAGCTATTGCTGTCATCCGGCTGCGCAATATCTGGAACACATTTTTCCAAATTTAGAAAGTGAGAAAACGCCTTGTTCAACCACTGATGCATGACATCTTCAACAACGGCGGTCATAATTTCCCTGATAATGATAACTTTTCAATGCAAGATAGAGATCAACAAAAGGTTCTTACTTTTTATCATATGACAACTTAGTACAGAGTGGGATGTCTTGCAGATAGTACAAAAGCGTGCGACAATCAAGTGATCCGTCAATGCGACTGCTCTCTAAAAAGTGCACAACACCGATGAAATACAAATATTGTTGATTCGAAAGTTTACGGTTTTGAATTAAAGCGTATCTTCGGGTATTGATACGTTGCTTGTCGACAATAGGATTGGATTGGAGAAGATCATCAAGATAACACCGACGAATCCAATCTACATCATCCGACGCAAATGCATGGGTTACAAGGTCCGATATAGTACTATCGCTAATCAATACTTCATCAATGATGTCGTACTTCTTCTTGCTGTCACCGAATGTGCTCAGCAACGAACCAAACACAACTGGAGGAGACACATAAGCTAAGCGCAACAATAGATTGTTCAAAATATCTGAGTTTCCTTTCGCAACGCATTTTGCACAATTTTTCGATTTCGATCGGACAAATATTAAAAACAAAGAAAGCCATAAACGAATGGTCATAATATTGTCATCGACAACTTTTCTTCTTTTGTTTGGCTTGCTTGTACCAGAAGTCTTTACGATCTTACTATCATTATGTTGAAAAAATGGGAGTGAGGCATATTTGAATAAAATTATAGGCTCTAGCATCGATTGTACGCACACAAAAGCATAATCAAGGGCTTGTGGACACCGACGATATATTGTATCGAAATGCTGCTTTTTAAAAATACTCTTGACAAAAGTAGCTACCATATCAATCAACCTACGTGACCATTCTTCATGACGTTTTACATCAGGCATTTTGCTTGAACTATGCTGATAGCATGCAGCTAAACATTGGCCGAAACATTCAATTTCTTGGGACATTTTAGTCAAACTCCATATTAATTGCTTTGCACCATCAGTAGTCAATGAAGGAAAATCATTTTCCAGTCTCTGATTACACTCAATATTACCACGGTCAAAAACAAGATGCAAAAGCAACTGCACTATGCTTGTGACACACTCCTCCATCAAATGAAGAATATGAAAAACAACAACATTCGCACACTTTTTATCATTGACTAAACTTCCAATATCCAAAATATGACATATAAACTTCTTCACAATTACAGGCTCATGATAGATTGGTAACTGTGTAAGCCTAATGAGCTCCTTATATGATCCAATTATTATTGCTTTGTCCCGTAAAGTCTTGGTGAATATACTCAAAATATCAACACATAACCCAACAGAAGGACACAACTCTTCTTTGGACACAAGTTCTGCCTGAATTATATCAAAAAGAAGCGATATTGTATTACAACATGCACTAGTCGGATTTTGAGTTAATTGGTATTCCTGTATACAATGAAATCCATGATAAATGCAACAATATTGGTATGAGGAGCTTACCATATCCAGTATAATTGCAGCCTTTTCAAATACTGATGTACACATAGTGACTGAATCCTGATCCAACGAAGTGTTGGATATCTACAAGATAATTTTTCGAATCAAGCAACCACAGAAAAATATAGATTAAAATAAATTACCATTCGAACAAGAAACTTTGATACAGACGAAGCAACTATCAACAATCCATCGCTTTGCTCATTTGCTTTGAAAACGGAAATCAAAAGTTGCATAACTTGGTTAACATCACCCAAGTCGTAGTACTTATCTAAGGAAAGTGGATAAAAGTCAATATATTTGACGAACATCTAGGAAACAATCTACTTCAAAACATTATCCATAAGATAGAAAATAAAAACGTACCTCAGCAGTATATGTCATCAATGAAAGATCAGATGTATATTTATTGAGCTCCACAAGGAGAAGCAACGACGCTTTGAATAAATGAAGATTATCCTTATTCGGTTCACTGGAATGAATGAAGGCAACACCCTCCAATAGATTTTCAAATATCTCTTGTTCATAGGTCAAACAATTTTCATCAGAGGTACCAGTAATACCCAAAGAAAATTGAGTGAGTATAGTGTGTCCGACATTTAACGCTCTCAAGGCTAGACATGCTAGCACTGGATTTGTGAAGGGAGCACTAATACTGACTATTGTTCGAACACATTCTGCTAAAGATTGATAATGTGGGATCCATCTACTATCGATTCGTTGAGAACTTGGTTGTGCATGTGCCGAAGTTACGGCATGCAGTAACTCTTGTAACATTATTGCACGAGACTTGTCGAGCGTAGACATTGGTGATAATACACCTTCTAGTTCATCTACTTCATCAGTCACTCCACTAAATGTTTGATGCAATGTTCTAACAAGTAAATGAATCCGCTCTACAATAAACTTAATTGTTGTGCAATTGGTCTCATCGAATCCAATTACTCTAAATATTGTGTTAAGAAAATTGTACCCAAAACCGCATTCACAACAATTTAACCAAAGAGGATCATGGACATCCAATTTCTCCAGAAATTCAATGAGATGAGGGAATACTTCTTCCTTGATACTTTGGTAGAATCTCAGATGATTGAGTAACATAAAAAGTAGCGATTGTCGCTCTGGTGAGTAACAGTGGCGGACGTTAATGGGGAGGCAAAGTCTTATTATCCTCCTACATTGCTTTTCGCTGATCAGAGAAGAACAGGTTTGTGACTCAAGTGGCAGTGATTGTGAAGTGGGGAGGATGAATGCATCGTTGAATGATGATGACGATGGACAGAATAATGGCATTGATGGACAAATCTTTCCATTCCAAGGAGGAAGGAACAACGAATCTTCCAAAGACATTACAGCTTGAAGTAAACTGCACAGAGATTCGATGACAATACAAATGGCCCAGCAGTATTGTATTACTTCTATTGTATATAATATTATAGTTGGAATTGAGTCGAGTCCGAGTCGTTATTAAGCACAGCGGAGCTCTGCTGGTCGTAGGCAGCAGGCCGTGGCGCGGAATACCC
>JACCEA011392772.1_pt1 | contig 14055 bp, 13 predicted proteins | sample 7449851 | NCBI WGS metagenome assembly JACCEA01 (sample SAMN15323453, study PRJNA562643) | freshwater metagenome | isolation source: river surface water | place: USA:Blue River Watershed | collected 2017-08-18 | reverse complement strand
CCAATTCCATAAGAGCATAATCACCCAAATAAATGCTGTTATTCCGATTGCAATTAATGGAATAAATAAAAATGCTTTGCGTCCCCAGTTCTTGTTCATATGTTTCGTTTTAAAATGTTAATTCGTTGTATAAATGATTCAATTTATTGCGCAGGTGTTTCACTGCATAGCCTTTGCGACTGATGATTGTTTTGATGTTTTCTCCTTTTTGATCGGCAATTTCTTGTAAGGTAAAATCTTCCAATTCGTTTAGGACAAATACTTCACGTTGATTACTTGGTAATTCATCCAAGGCGTCCATCAATTCTTCCCAAAAGAGTTCTTTGAAATGACCAAGCTCCGGATTGTTGCTGTCGTCAAGTAGTAAAATGTCCTTAAAGTTAAATTCGCCATCTTCATCTGAATACGCATAGTTTTCAAGTGAATCAGTTGTTTTTTTGCGATAGCGATCTGTTACTTTATTGCGGGCAACTTGATAAATCCAAGCGCCAACATTTTCCACATCTTGCACATTTGTTAAATTACTCAGTTGATACCAAACATCTTGAATAATGTCTTCCGCATCTTCGGTTGTTTTGACTTTACCTCGAACAAAGCCGAACAATTTTTTTCCAAATTGTTGTACAATTGATGTTAAGGAAGTTGACCTTTGTTCGCTCATCGAATAGTTCATAATTAGTTCCATGCTCTTGAAGACGAACCATGAAACCTTTTACTTTAAAAAAGTTGAATTTTTTTCAAAGGTCATTTAATTTCTGATACTTACATTGTTAAAAATTGATAATTCATGACGGATTGTCACCTAGGTAACTTTTGGCAAGATTTTAGACTAACTTTGAGCATGAGTAAAAAAAACGTATCCTTTTCATGGGCATTTAAAGAGTTTATTTGGCCGAGAAAGAAAATAATATCGATTGGTTTAGTCCTAATTATTATTCGAAGTTTAGCAGGTTTAGTGCTGCCGTATGCAAGTAAAAATTTATTGGATGTGGTTGTGCCTTCAGGGGACAAACAAGCCCTTTGGATTTTAATTGTCGTAGTTTGCGCGTCGCTTTTGGTGCAAGCTGTCAGTTCATATTCACTGACAAAATTGCTGAGTGTTGAAGCGCAGCGTTTAATTTCTGTTTTACGCACGAAAGTGCAGCGTAAGTTGTTGACTTTGCCAATTAGTTTCTTCGATAACAACAAATCGGGAGCTTTAGTTTCACGCGTTATGACGGATGTTGAAGGTGTTCGAAACATTGTTGGAACAGGCTTGGTGCAATTAATAGGAGGAACAATTACTTCGATTATCGCCTTGGTGTTTTTGATTAAAATCAATGCATGGATGACTTTATTCGTTTTGTTGCCAGTTATCATTTTTGCATTTATTGCTTTAAAGGCGTTCGCATATATTCGTCCAGTGTTTAGAGATCGCGGGAAGATCAATGCTGAGGTTACGGGCCGATTAACAGAAACGATGAACGGTGTTCGCGTCATCAAAGGATTTAATGCCGAAGAGCAAGAGAATAAAATTTTCGAAAAAGGGGTGGATCGTTTGTTTGAAAACGTGAAAAAATCCTTGACGGCAACAGCGATTATGACAAGTTCGTCAACTTTCTTACTTGGTTTAGCTTCGGCTGGAATTATGGGAATTGGTGGATATTTCATGATGGGAAATACAATGTCTACTGGAGATTTTATTTCATTTACCTTGTTTTTAGGATTCATGATTGCACCAATTGTACAAATGAGTAACATCGGAAGTCAATTAACGGAAGCAATGGCAGGATTGGATCGTACGCAAGAGTTGATGAACATGACTGAAGAAAATGATCCAGCAATTCGATCTGTTAAGATCGAAAGTATTCATGGCGATATCAATTTTGAAAATGTATGTTTCAGTTACGAGGAAAGTAAAGAAGTTTTGCATAACATTTCATTCAATGCGCCTGCAGGAAGTGTAACTGCTTTGGTTGGGTCATCAGGTTCTGGAAAATCGACAATTGCTGGATTAGCTGCTACGTTCTTAAATCCAACGGATGGTCTGATTACCTTGGATGGAGTTGATACTTCAAAAATTGATTTGAATAGTTTTAGAAAACACTTGGGCGTTGTTTTGCAAGATGATTTCTTATACGAAGGTACGATTCGTGAGAATATTTTGTTTCCACGACCAAATGCAACGGAAGAAGAGTTGTTAAGAGCTGTACAAGGAGCTTACGTGAATGAATTTACAGATCGCTTTGAATTGGGCTTAGACACAGTAATTGGTGAACGAGGTGTTAAACTTTCAGGAGGACAACGTCAACGAATTTCCATTGCGCGTGCTTTATTGGCGAATCCGAAAGTGATCATTTTAGATGAAGCAACATCGAATTTGGATACTGAAAGTGAATCATTTATTCAACGTAGTTTGCAAGATTTAATGCAGAACAGAACCACATTCGTAATTGCCCACCGATTAAGCACGATTCAAAAAGCAGATCAAATTTTGGTAATTGAAGAGGGAAGAATCGTAGAAAGAGGCAAGCACGATGAATTAATCGCGAAAAAAGGTAGATATTTCGACTTGTTTACTTACCAAAGTCGAATCTAAACAATCAGTTAATAAAAAAATAAAAGGGAGCGTTGCTTAAGCGCTCCCTTTTTTTATTCTCTTGCATCAACCTGAAAAATTTTTATACTTCCTCAAAACTTTAAACTAAAAAAGGAAGTAATAGCAAGGAACTTAATAAAATCTAAAATAATTTTCCTGAAAAACACTAGGATAGAATTATGATTCAAAAGTAAGTTGAGCAGCTCTATTGTAAAAACAAAAAACATTTTAAGCTACGATAGATAATTGATTTTATTGCTAATAAAAATCGTATAATTGTATTTAAATAAAGATAAATAATAGTTTTATAATTACGATGTCTAACGTAAAAAGTGACCAATTATTTAAGTTAATTCATTCCTTGTCAAAAGGTGAGAAGCGTTTTTTTAAGATCTACACTACTCGGATAAATCCAAGTGGAGATAAAAAATTTCTGCGCTTATTCGATGCAATTGAAAAGCAAGAAATATATGATGAAATTGCGATTCTGAAAAAAGAAAAATCCTTTGTTCCAGCGCAAATTTCGAACATGAAAGCGCATTTGTATTCCCAACTATTAAAGTGTTTACGCTTATTAAATACGAGTAAAGAAGAACATTTGGAATTGACTATGTATTTGGATTATGCACGTATTTTGTACAACAAATGTTTGTACAAGGAATGTGTGAAGATGTTGGACAAAGCTAAAGTCTTGGCAATCGAAAATAACAGTTCTATTTTGTTGCTGGAAATCTTAGATTTAGAAAAGTTAGTAATTCCGAAAACCATTGAATCGGGGAATCAACAGCGTGTAAATACCTTGATTGATTATACCAATTCTGTTACTGAAAGCATTCGAAATGGAAACGGGTATTCAAATCTAGCGCTGAAAATGAATGCCTTTTATGTTCAAACAGGATTCAGCAAAAGTGCTGATGACCTTGCCCATATTTCGGAATTATTTCAAGAAAACATGCCCGATTTTGAAGAGAACTCTTTATCTTTTCAGGAACGCCTACACATGTACAATGCTTTTATTGGGTACTATTTTTACATCCAAGATTTTGAGAATGGTTACGTTTCTGCGCGTAAACTAGTGGACTTGTTTCATGAAAATCCAGCAATGAAGCAACATAAATTGGAAGCTTATATCAAAGCGCTTAATAGTTTGTTGGTTGTTTTGAATAAATTGCGCTACATCAAAGAATTTGAAAAAACGTTACGCGAATTGACAGCAATCAAGCGAAACAAAGAGTTGGTGTTAACAGAAAACATCAATTTAAATCTGTTTAAGGCAATCTATGTGCATCAGATTAATCGCCATTTCATGCGTGGACAATTTACCTCTGGAACTAGAATCGTAGATGCTCTAGAAGATGAATTGAATCGTTTTTTACCAATGCTCGACAAACATTCGATCCTTATTTTCTATTACAAAATCGCTTGTTTATTTATCGGATGTGGAAAATTCAAAATTGCCGTCAAATGGTTGAATAAAATTTACAATGAAAAACAAATTGATTTGCGTGAAGATATTTTGGCTTTCACGCGGATACTTTTATTGGTTTGTCATTACGAAATGGGCAATGAATCCTTGGTAGAGTCCAATATTCGTTCAACCTATCGTTATTTTTCAAAAAAAGGTCAAATTAGTGAGTATCAACGAAATATTTTGGAATTTGTTCGCTACTTGTTTAGTGAGCCGTCTGAGAAAAATGTTCATCGTCAGTTCATTCGCTTGAAAGAAAGAATGATTGAATTAGAGAACAATCCATTCGAGAAAAAAGCATTCATGTATTTCGATATTATTTCCTGGTTAGATAGTAAAATTTTGAAGCGACCAATTGAATTGGTTACGCGCGAAAATGCAGTTAAACGATTGCGAACGTCACAAAACAAAAACGCTGAAAGTTTCCCATCAGCGCTTTAATAGTATAAAAATATGTCGATTAATACATTTCTGCTTTTTTGGAACTGTTCTTCCAACCAGCTTTGTATTCCGCATCAACAAAGTAAATTTTAATATCAGCCTTGTATTCTGCATCTACAAAATACACTTTCTTTTTTGCTTTATATTCTGCATCCACAAAATACCATTTACCGTCATTATCTCCTGCTTTATATTCCGCATCTTCTTTGTAAACCAACAAATCAGCTTTGTATTCGGCATCAACAACATAGACTTTAACATCAGCTTTATATTCTGCGTCTACAGAATACACTTTTTGAGCATTTACAGCTGAAGTCCCAGCAAATGTCAATGCAACGAGTAGTAAGAATTTTTTCATTTCGATCGATTTTAAGCTAAATCTACAGATAATAATTGAGAATTTTTTACTTCTTGGGTAGAATTAGCTCGATTTCAACGCGACGATTGCGTTCCTTGTCTTGTTCTGATTTCTCAACTTTCACAATTGGTTCATCGAAAGATTTGCCAACGTAACTCATTTGAGTGCGCTCAACCTTCAACTTCAACAAATGCTTGTAAACTGCACGTGCTCGTTTGGTTGACAGTCGTTCAGCGGGACCACAGCAAACATGCCCTTCGATAATAATTGAATAATTTGGGTTTTCGCGCAAATAATCCGCCAGCACTTTTAATCTCAAACGGCTTACATGACTAATATTCGCACTTACATTTTCGTAATGAATAACGATTGGAAAACTGAGTGGCGCGTCTCGAAATGGATTATCGAGCGTGTCGTTTTTTTGAGAAAAAACTCCTGTTGGGAATAAACAGAGCAAAATGACAAAATAGGTTTTAAGTATTTTGAAATTTTTCATTCTAGTCCAACGTTAAAACTTCCATCTAAAACTAATTTTGCATTCACAGGTTCAGTTTTTCCTGGAACAATTAATCCTTTAATGGAACCGGTTTTTCCTTTTTGAATAAGGTCTAATAATTGTCCTTCCGTTAGTTTTTTGCCTAATAATTCAAATGGAATTTTGAATCCACATTCTTTGAAATTGGAGCAACCAACAGCAGACTTACCTTTCATTAATTTGGCATTCTTACATTTCGGGCAATCGAGATTTTCTAGTTCAATTTTTTCTTTTGGTTGACGTGGGGCACGTGTTGCTTTAGGTTTTTCCACAACCGCATTCGGATCGTGAATTTCAATCTTACGGTAGGAGTTGAAAATTACTTCGTCCGTTAATTCACGCACCATTTTGAAAAGTTCTTGCTTGAATACTTCTAATTCATATTCGCCTTTTTCGATTAATCGAAGTTTTCGTTCCCAATTTCCTGTGAGTTCTGGACTTTTCAATAATTCATTTTGAATCGTATCAATCAAATCCATTCCTGTTGGTGTGGCAAGAATGTTTTTGCGATTTTTCTCAATGTATCTTCTACGGAAAAGTGTCTCTATGATATTTGCGCGCGTTGAAGGTCGGCCAATCCCGTTATCTTTCATTAAATCACGCATTTCTTCGTCTTCCACTTGGCGTCCAGCGGTTTCCATTGCACGTAACAAAGTTGCTTCTGTGTATGGTTTTGGAGGTGAAGTTTTTCCTTTATGTATTAGTGGTGCATGCGGACCTTTTTCTCCTTCAACAAAAGTTGGCAGAACACGCTCTTCATCGTCTTTCTTTTTGGAATCTGAATCACTGTTATCAGTTGCTTGATCTGAATAAATGATTCTCCATCCAGGTTCAAGGATTTGTTTTCCCGTAACTTTAAAGTCAAGAGTTCCTACTTTCGCCAAAACCGTTGTAGTAGAAATCTTACATTCAGGATAAAAAACAGCAATAAAACGACGTGCAATCAAGTCATACACTTGTTGTTCAGCCGGAGTAATGCCACTTGGATTTACACCTGTCGGAATAATCGCATGGTGATCGGTTACTTTTTTATCGTCGAAAACTGTTTTTGGTTTCGGGATTGGAGCTTGTAACAATGGAGCTGTAAAGCGCGAATAATATTGCATTCCTCGTAAAATCCCTTCTACTTTCGGATGAATATCTTCGGATAGATAAGTCGTATCAACACGCGGATAAGTAACGATTTTCTTTTCGTACAAGGATTGTACATGCTTCAACGTGTCATCAGCAGAAAACCCAAATTTCTTGTTGGCTTCTACTTGTAAACCTGTTAAATCAAACAAGCGTGGATTCCCTTCTTTTCCTTCTTTTTGTTCAAAGGAAGTGACTTCGAATTCATGTTGTTTTAAATATTCTAATCCTTTGTTTGCCTTTTCTTCAGAAGTCAGGCGGTCGATTTGGCACAAAAATTCTGTATCGCGGTAAACAGTTTTTAATTCCCAATAATCTGCCGATTTAAACGCATTGATTTCCTTTTGACGTTGTACGATCATTGCTAGGGTTGGTGTTTGAACACGCCCAATGGACAACGTTGCTTTTCCTTGTCCAAACTTCTTTGTAAAAGCACGAGTAGCATTAATTCCTAATAACCAATCGCCAATTGCACGAGCTGAACCCGCAGCATATAAATTATCGTATTGTTTTCCGTCTTTTAATTTTTGAAATCCTTCCTTAATCGCTTCTTCTGTCAATGAGGAAATCCAAAGACGTTGAACTGGTTTGTTGCATTTTGCTTTTAACAAAACCCAACGCTGAATTAGTTCTCCTTCTTGTCCAGCATCCCCGCAATTGATTACCGAATCACATTGAGCAACAAGGTTTTCGATACATTTGAATTGTTTTTGGATTCCGGCATCATCTACGACTTTTATTCCAAAATTTTGAGGTATAATTGGTAAATCTTCCAATTTCCACCATTTCCAATTTTCTTTGTAATCGTGTGGTTCTTTGAGTGTACACAAGTGACCAAAAGTCCAACTTACCCAATAGCCATTTCCTTCCCAGTAGCCTTCCTTTCTAGACTTGGCTCCAAGGATTTCCGCTATGTCTTTCGCTACGGATGGCTTTTCGGCTATACAAAGTATCATTTTTCTTTTACCACAAAGTGCACAATGGCACGTTTAACATTTTTCGTCTAGACACAAAGCTAGTAATTTGATCAAACTATTTTAATATAAGTTTTCAGACTAAATCAACAAGTTGATTTGAATTACAAATAGCCATTTATTATGCGTCTAACACCATTTTTAAATAGAACTGAATTAAAATTGATTACTAATCCTAACTTGCAATTGGATAATTTTAAATATGTTAATAATTGAGCCATGTGTAAGTCGCTAATTTCTTTGGTAGCTTTTAATTCAATAATTAATTTTTGTTCAACCAATATATCTACTCTGAATCCAGTTGAAAGTAATTTGTCATTGTAAATAATAGGTATTTCTTTTTGGCGTTCAACATGAATATTATTTTCAATTAATTCTCTAACCAAACATTCTTCATAAACACTTTCTAATAAACCTGGTCCAAGTGTTTTGTGTACTTTAAGACCTAGATCAAATACCATCCGGGCTAATTCGTTTTCTGTCATAATTTAAATTGATCAACTTGTTGATTTACCGCTTTGTGACTTAAAACTACTTTTGGTTTAGTTGTCTTAGTGCACTTTGTGGTTAACTTTTAAATTACAAAAAAAAATCGAATGCAAATTAATGCTATCCTTTTTTTAAATACTGTTTTATCTCAAATGAGGCTTCGTGCTTGTCGTCAATTTCATGTGTTGCAAGTATTTTGACATCCCAATTTTCCTCATTGAATTCTGGAAAAAATGTATCAGCACCATAGATTTTAGCAACATGCGTAATGAACAGTTCATCCACACAATCCAAGGCTAAAGCTTGGCGGTATATTTCGCCGCCACCGATAATAAAAACTGTTCGTTCAGTTTCATTTTTATAATAATCCAAACACGCTTCAAGTGAATGAAAAACCTGACATCCTTCAGCAGTGAAATCTTGATTTCGCGTTAAAACGACATTTTCACGATTTGGTAAAGGTCGAAATCGTTCAGGAATAGAATCGTAATTCTTTCTTCCCATCACAACAATTTGACCCGAAGTAGATTCTTTGAAGAATTTCATATCAGCGGGAAGGTTCCACATCAAATCATTGTTTTTTCCAATTCCTCGTTCGCTATCCATCGCGACAATCAATGCTACTTTCATTCGTTGATGATGTTAAATTCTTTCGGTGTTACAAATACCACTTTCAAATCTGTTCCTTGTTGACAATCTTCTAAAAATCGTTTCTCTCCAATCGCCGCTTCTTTTGAGTTAAAAACACCATAAACAAAGGCATAAGTTCCATCTGCTTTAATGATTTTTCTTACTTCTGTTTTTAAAGATGTTTTATAAATGGAAGGAATCGTTGTATTCGAACTTTCACTCACACAAACGCCATAGAAACCAGTCAAGAAAGATTTGTATTGCTGTCCAATTTCACTTTCCTCGGTGACTTTAAATTCAGTTGTTCCGAGACTATGTTCCGAGAATAATGCACGACTATCGCTGAAAAACTCTTTCATGGATGCGCTTTCTGTTTCGTTCAAGAAGTCTGGACGGTATTTCTCGTAAGCAAATTCAGGTAAAATGTAATAATATTTAATTGCTTGTTCTTGTTTGATGTGAACATAGGCAAAGGTGTGATGTGTTTCTTTTATAGAAATTTTACCTTCATTTTTCTGTAAGGTTGTTCCCACCATTAAACCACCGTTTTTGTAGCGATCGCGCTGATTTGAAACATAATTACCCAAGGACCAAACGGTTAATTTCTGCTTTCCGTTGACTGCTTTTCGTTGTATCGGTTGAATCACATGTGGATGACTTCCAATCACCATGTCAACTCCTAATTCATAACAGTATTTTTCGTAGTTTTTTTGGTAAGCATTTGGTAATGTTTGGTATTCAGTACCCCAGTGCATCGTGCAAATGATGTATTCTGCCCCTTGTTTTTTAGCTTTCTCGATATCTTTCTTAATTACCGCACTATCGATATAATTGATGATTAATGGCGCTGCTACAGTAATACCATTTGTTCCGTAAGTGTAATTTAAAATGGCAACTTTCATCCCATTTTCTTCAAGCATCAGTGGGTAATTTTTATCGCGTTCTGCTTTGTTTCGAAATGTTCCAGTGTGCTTAATACCTAATTGATCCAATACATCCAACGTACGAATGACACCTTTTGCGCCACCATCGCACGAATGATTGTTACATGTTAAAAGCACATCAAAACCTGCGTTTTTCAATGCTGGAGAAAGTTCGTCGGGTGCAGAAAATTGAGGGTAACCACTATAAGGTTTTCCTGCATGCGTCACTTCTAAATTCGCGATAGCAATATCGTGTGATTCAATAATTGGTTTTACAAATTGAAATCCAGCATCGTAATCATAAGAGTCTGTTTTTTCATTTCGAGCAGCATTGATCTGTGGGCCATGCGACATTACATCTCCAACAAATAAAAACGACAGTTCATTTTTCCCTTGTCCAACGACAATGAATGAAAAACAAAACCCAATAAATGCTAATGCGATTTTCATAATCGAACCCCTTTAACTTCTAGCTCTATTTTCTTATTTCCGTTTAAACAGCAACTGCTGCTTTGATATGTGGATGCGGATCGTAATTCACCAATTCGAAATCTTCATACGTAAATCCAAAAATATCTTTCACATTTGGATTGATTTTCATTGTTGGTAAAGGACGAATATCACGTGATAATTGAAGTTGTGCTTGTTCTATGTGGTTCGAATATAAATGTGCATCACCAAACGTGTGAATGAATTCTCCAACTTCTAAATCACATACTTGAGCAACCATCATTGTCAACAAAGCATAAGAAGCAATATTGAATGGAACACCTAAAAATGTATCGGCACTGCGTTGATACAATTGACAACTTAATTTTCCATCCGCTACATAAAACTGAAACAATGAATGACATGGAGGAAGCGCCATGTTGTCAACGTCCGCAACGTTCCAAGCAGATACAATCAAACGACGCGAATCTGGATTTTTTTTGATTGAATTAATCAAGTTCGTGATTTGATCAATTGTACCACCGTCTTTTGCTGGCCAACTTCTCCATTGATGTCCGTAAACAGGACCCAAATCTCCATTTTCATCCGCCCATTCATCCCAAATAGAAACGTTATTGTCTTTTAAAAACTTAATGTTTGTATCGCCTTGAAGAAACCACAACAATTCAATGATAATTGAACGTAAATGCAATTTTTTAGTCGTTACAACTGGAAACCCTTTTGCTAAATCAAAACGCATTTGGTACCCAAAAACTGAAATTGTTCCCGTCCCAGTGCGGTCTTCTTTTTTTGTTCCGTTGTCTAAAATATGCTGTAATAAATCGTGGTATTGCTTCATCTCTTTTATTTCAATTCAAGACTTCGAATTTACAAAAAACGGAGCTTCGATGAACATGAAGTTATTAAGAAATGGTATGAATTATTAACGGTTTATTTTAATTCCAAATTCATTCTAGGTTTCTTTTAAAAAAGCCTTTTTGAGAATGAGAGCAAGCAGTTGATTAACGTTTTGGTTGTTTAAAAGTGGTTTTCAATTTCAGTGAACCATCTTTTTCGTATAGATAAATGCAGTAATTTAAAAACGTGTCTCCGCACATTTCAGTGTAGTTGAATGTATGTTTTAAATTCCCGTTTTTATAAAATTCACTGTATTTAATGAGTTTTCCATTAGAAGCTTGGATCAAAAATTTGGTTTTTCCATTTTTGTGGATGGTTTTGTATTCTCCGTCCAAAGGAATAACAGTTTCACCTTCGTAGGTTGATTCCTTCGAAATAATCGGATTTTTTTCGGTTCCAACTTGACTTAAAGGGTAATAATCAAAATCTCCTTCAAAATAAGAGTACTTGTAATAAACTGCTTGATTTGAGTCTTTTAATGGTTTTAGGTCTTTGTTTAAATAGGTGATCCACCAACCGACTTTTTCATTGTTCGAATTGTAGTTATTAAGTGTGTCACTTTGAGAAAATGCGCATTGACTGATGGTCAAAATAGCTAAGGAAAAGATTAGTTTTAAAGGCATGGTTAATAGTTTAATTACAGATTTATAGCTGTCTTTTTAGGCTAATTTATTGTAAATTATTATATTTTTTTGTCCCCTAGAAAAAGAAAACATGCTTGCCAGTGCAACAATGCAACCTGCCAAACTAATAATCCAAGCAATACGTAACACAGGATTCGAATAGCGAAACTCAACAATGTGTTTTCCAGCAGGTAAAACAATGGTCATAAAATTTAAATCACTCTTAAAAATGGAGACTTCCTTGTTGTCAACAAAAGCTTTCCAACCAGTGTATTCTTTTTGAAACAAAGTCAATAACTGTTGCTGTTTCACATTTGCCGTTATTGCGAAAGTTGCAGCGTCGTACTTGGTTAAATAGGCTTTGTCGCATTCAGAATTGTGAAGATTAAACTTCTTTAAATTGGTATAATCTGGTGGTGAAAAGAACAATTGTTTCGCCGTAAACAAACTGTCTTTTTTGTAGTGTTTTAGACTGTTTTCAGAAACGATTGAATCGCTCAAAAGCACATTTGGATTCTTTTTTAACTCAGAGAATAATTGCGGGTATTCGCTTTCGATGAATTCGTATGACGTAAACGAAAAGGAATTAAATCCTTCCGCTGAAAATTGCTTCTGAAACGTCGTTTGATTTTGCCAGTAAGGTTGACCAATGTTTGGTAGATGTCCGCCTTCTTCGATTGATATACCTTTTTGTTCTGGAAAACCAAGTAGATATTTTGAAACATTTGAATGTGCTTCCGCAGTTTTCACTGTTTCGTAATAAATAGTGGCAGGAGCGTTTAGCTGTGTCGAAATGATCAAATCGATTCCAGTAAGCACTAGGAGCGAAAGTAAGATTGTTGAGCGCTCTTTGATTTTCCATAACACAACTAAAAATGCACTTAGAATGAGCACTTGAAAAATTGAATGAAAAGCAACTGCTCGCCAAAAACTCAGTTTTTCATTATCATGAAAGAGATATACGCTAGCGAAAGAACCTAAATCGAGATAGCCTTTTGTTCGTGCAATAACCACCAAAGCAACAAACAGAACAATTGAACCACCTGTGAGATAAAGGAGCGGTTTAACTTTCCATTCATTTGATTCAAATTGTTTTTTAAGAAATACCAATGCAGTTAAAAGTGCCGCGATGATGAAAAACAAACGAAATACACTTGGAAAGCGAAAAACATTCATCATTGGAACATACTCAAACAAAAAAGCACGAATTGGTAAATATTCTCCAACAGCAGCAGTCAAACTGAACAATCCAAAGAAAAACAGCACTTTAATTTCAAGTGGTTTTTTCAAGAACAAACCTCCGATGAAGAACAAAAAAGCAAAGATTCCGAAGTAGCCATTGCGCATAGATAAGTCAGAATTGAAATAATCCGAATGAATGGTAGTTGAGTAAGGTAAAATGAAGGATACAAATGATTGCGGTGAGAAAGGGGAGAAGAGAGCTTGTTCTAAATTGAAATCTCCTAAGCGCGATAAATATGGGCTCACTTGATAAATGGAAATAAACAATCCGAGGCAAAGTAAAATGGTGTAAACCAAAAATAGAGCATGTCTTCCAATAAAATGCAGCACCGCTTTTTTTGTTTCATTTTTCAATGTTTTGATGAAATAAATCACAAAGAAAATTACAAAAAGATAAAACAAAATAATTGTGAAGGCAGGATAGCCACCGGTCACCATTAAAAACAAAAAGAAGGCTGCTTTAACGCTGTTCCAATACGATTTTTCGGTAGCAATTTTGAAATAGTACAAAATGACAAAAGGCAACCAAGCCGCACTGATGAGGTAAGGCAAATGTTGCGCATTACCAACGAAAAGTCCACACAGCATGTAGGACATTCCTGCAAAAAGTGCTAGTTTTTTATCAAATTTCAAGTGTTTCGCAAGCAAGTAAAATCCTATACCACCCATGAAGACGTGAAACCACATTTCGAAGGCCAGCGAATAAACGGTGTAACCATTCAAATAGCCAATCAGCCAAACCATTGGATACCAAGCACCACTTGAAGGATCTGCGTGAATCGGATAACCTAAATCTTGGTAGGGATTCCAGTATGGTAATTGACCGTTTTGCAAGCATTCTCCGATGTGAAAGCGCCATGGATAAAAGCAATCAATGGAATCGAATTTAAGCGGATGAAGATAAAAAACAACCTGAAACAAAGCTGTAACTGCCAACAGCAACAACACGATGTACGGGAAATAATTTTTCTTGATCATTGTCCCAAAAATAATACAAGCGATTGATTTCACCACATTTTGGAGATATTTCCCTATTTTTAACCCGCTAAGTGCACGACATGACTAAAATCAGTATTGTAATTCCAGCGTATAAATCTTCTTCAGCTTTGGGGAACAATTTGCCCTATTTGATGAATTTTATTGCTGAGAAACAATTGGATGCTGAAGTGTTGGTGGTTGATGATGGCTCTGGAGATAATGGTGCCACTGAAAAAGTGGCGCAAGAAAATGGTTGTCGCTTTTTGACTTAGCCAATAAACAAAGGAAAGGGTGGAGCCGTTCGCTTTGGTATGCAAGAAACAACCGGAGATGTTTGT
>JACCEA010365180.1_pt1 | contig 14061 bp, 12 predicted proteins | sample 7449851 | NCBI WGS metagenome assembly JACCEA01 (sample SAMN15323453, study PRJNA562643) | freshwater metagenome | isolation source: river surface water | place: USA:Blue River Watershed | collected 2017-08-18 | reverse complement strand
GACGACTTTCGTGACGATCTCGATGCCTTGCGCAACGCGGTTGACACACAGGACGGGCATCATCTGCTGGGCGTGTTTACCCGCGCCCGGGTAGCCCGTGAACATTTCAGTAAAATTCTGGCCCGTCGGGCCTATGTGGACGCTATGCACGACAATAACGATCTTATCTTTCTGGCCCAGCCGGGCGGGCGTCTTTCCGGGCGCATTCGTGTACCGGGCGACAAGTCGATCTCCCACCGCTCGATCATGCTCGGCTCGCTGGCCGAAGGCACGACCGAGGTGGAGGGCTTTCTCGAAGGCGAGGATGCACTGGCCACCTTGCAGGCCTTTCGCGATATGGGCGTGGTTATCGAAGGCCCACAGCATGGCCGCGTGACCATTCACGGTGTCGGTCTGCACGGCTTGCAGCCTCCGCCAGGGCCGCTGTACCTGGGCAATTCGGGAACGTCCATGCGCCTGCTTTCCGGGTTGCTGGCGGCGCAGACCTTTGACACCACCCTCACTGGCGATGCTTCGTTGTCCAAGCGGCCGATGAATCGTGTGGCTAAGCCATTGCGCGAAATGGGTGCCGTAATCGAAACCGCCGCCGAGGGTCGCCCACCGATGGTTATTCGCGGCGGGCAGCAACTGCGTGGGATGAGCTACGAGATGCCGATGGCCAGTGCGCAGGTCAAGTCCTGTCTGTTGCTGGCGGGCCTCTACGCCGCAGGTCAGACCTCCGTGACTGAGCCGGCGCCGACCCGTGACCACACCGAGCGCATGCTGCGTGGCTTTGGCTATCCGGTGGCAGTCAATGGCAATGTCGCAACCGTTGAAGCGGGACACAAACTGAGCGCGACGCACATCGAAGTGCCGGCCGATATTTCTTCGGCAGCCTTTTTTCTGGTGGCCGGCAGCATCGCCGAAGGCTCCGAGTTGCTGCTTGAGCATGTCGGGATCAATCCCACCCGTACCGGGGTGATCGATATTCTCAAGCTTATGGGGGCAGATCTGACCCTGGAAAAACAGCGCGAAGTCGGTGGGGAGCCGGTCGCGGATATACGAGTGCGCAGCGCGAAATTGAAAGGTATCGAGATTCCCGAAGAGTTGGTCCCGCTGGCGATTGATGAATTCCCGGTGCTATTTGTGGCAGCTGCCTGCGCTGAAGGGCGCACCATTCTGCGCGGTGCCGAGGAGTTGCGGGTCAAGGAGTCTGATCGCATTCAGGTCATGGCCGATGGTCTTGTTGCCCTGGGTGTAAAGGCCGAACCAACGCCCGATGGCATCATCATTGATGGCGGCCCGATTGGCGGTGGGGAGGTCAACAGCCATGGCGATCATCGCATCGCCATGTCCTTCAGCGTCGCTTCGTTGCGCGCCTCGGGGGCCATCCGCATTCATGACTGTGCCAATGTCGCCACTTCCTTCCCGAACTTCCTCGGCCTGGCTGCGCAGGTTGGCATTCGCGTCAGCGAAGAGGGCAAGGCATGACTATCCCGGTAATTACCATCGATGGTCCGGGCGGTTCGGGCAAGGGCACGGTGGCCGGTTTGCTCGCGCGGCAGTTGGGTTGGAAGCTGCTGGATTCCGGGGCTTTGTATCGCTTGCTGGCGTTTGCTGCACGCAATCATGCGATCGATCTGGTCAATGAGTCCGCATTGAAGACGCTGGCGGCGCATCTGGACGTGCAGTTCATCGCGCAGGAGGGTGGTCAGCGCATCATTCTGGAGGGCGAGGAGGTGACTGATCTGATCCGCACCGAACAGGTGGGCGATGGTGCTTCGCAAGTGGCAGCATTGCCCTGTGTGCGTGAGGCCCTGTTGCAGCGTCAGCGCGACTTTCTTGAAACGCCCGGTCTGATTGCAGATGGGCGCGACATGGGGACGGTAGTTTTTCCTCAGGCACCCCTGAAGATTTTCCTCACGGCCGGGGCGGAAGAGCGAGCCCGCCGCCGCTTCCTGCAGTTGAAAGGCAAGGGTGAAGATGTTAACCTCGCGAGTCTTCTTGAAGAGATTCGGGTGCGCGACGCGCGCGATACCCAGCGTTCAGTTGCGCCGCTGATACCGGCGGATGATGCAATTGTGCTGGATTCAACCGAACTTTCGATCGAGCAGGTGCTGGAACGCATCCTGAGCGAAGTCGCCAAACGCGATATCGCCGGATGACACAAGGAGGCGTGTGGGAACCCCAGTCATAGTCCCGCAGGCCTCTTTTAATTTAAACGAACCCACGTTGTCTGGAATGTGGTTTGGGCAGATTCCCTGCCCTTGATCAACAGGAATCAACATGAGCGAAAGCTTTGCAGACCTTTTTGAAGAAAGCCTGAAGTCCCTCAATTTGCAGCCGGGCGCAATCATCACCGGCATCATCGTCGACATCGACGGTGACTGGGTTACCGTGCATGCAGGGCTCAAATCCGAAGGCGTTATCCCGCTTGAGCAGTTCTATAACGACGCTGGCGAACTGACCATCAAGGTCGGTGACGAAGTCCACGTTGCTATGGATGCGGTAGATGATGGCTTTGGTGAAACCAAGCTGTCCCGTGAAAAAGCCAAGCGCGCTGAGTGCTGGATCGTTCTGGAAGCTGCCTTCAGTGCTGAAGAAGTGGTCAAGGGCGTTATCAATGGCAAGGTCAAAGGTGGTTTCACCGTTGACGTGAACGGCATTCGTGCGTTCCTGCCAGGCTCCCTGGTTGATGTCCGTCCGGTGCGTGATACCACTCACCTGGAAGGCAAAGAACTCGAATTCAAAGTCATCAAGCTGGACCAGAAGCGCAACAACGTTGTGGTTTCCCGTCGCAGCGTCCTGGAAGCGGAAAACAGTGCCGAGCGCGATGCTCTGCTGGAATCCCTGCAGGAAGGCCAGCAAGTCAAAGGTATCGTCAAGAACCTCACCGACTACGGTGCGTTTGTTGACCTGGGCGGCGTAGACGGTCTGCTGCACATCACCGACATGGCCTGGAAGCGCATCAAGCATCCTTCCGAGATCGTCAATGTTGGCGACGAAATCGACGTCAAGGTTCTGAAGTACGATCGCGAGCGCAATCGTGTTTCCCTCGGCCTCAAGCAGCTGGGCGAAGATCCATGGGTCGCTATCAAAGCGCGTTACCCAGAAGGCACCCGTGTTACCGCCAAAGTCACCAACCTCACCGATTACGGCTGCTTCGCCGAGCTGGAAGAGGGTGTTGAAGGTCTGGTACACGTTTCCGAAATGGATTGGACCAACAAGAACATTCACCCGTCGAAAGTGGTTCAGGTTGGCGACGAAGTGGACGTTCAGGTTCTCGACATCGACGAAGAGCGCCGCCGTATCTCCCTGGGTATCAAGCAGTGCAAATCCAACCCATGGGAAGATTTCTCCAGCCGCTTCAACAAGGGCGACAAGATCTCCGGCACCATCAAGTCGATCACCGATTTCGGTATCTTCATTGGTCTGGAAGGCGGAATCGACGGTCTGGTTCACCTGTCCGATATCTCCTGGCACGAAGTCGGTGAAGAGGCTGTTCGCCGCTTCAAGAAAGGCGACGAGCTGGACACCGTTATTCTCTCCGTAGATCCAGAGCGTGAGCGCATCTCCCTCGGCATCAAGCAGATGGAAGACGATCCGTTCTCCAACTACGTGGCTGTTAACGACAAAGGCGCTATCGTTCGCGGTACCGTTAAAGAAGTTGACGCCAAGGGCGCTGTAATCACCCTGGCTGAAGGCATCGAAGCTGTACTCAAAGCCTCCGAAATCAGCCGTGATCGCATCGAAGATGCGCGCAACGTTCTGAAAGAAGGCGAAGAAGTCGAAGCCAAGATCATCAGCGTTGACCGCAAGAGCCGCGTCATCACTCTCTCCGTCAAGTCGAAAGACGTTGAAGAAGAGAAAGATGCGATGAAGGAACTGCGCAAGCAGGAAACTGAAAGCACCGGTCCTACCACCATTGGTGATCTGATCCGTGCCCAGATGAACAACCAGAACTAAGTTCTGCTGTTTAACTGGAAAGAGGCGACTTCGGTCGCCTCTTTTTTTGCCTGAAATTTGTCCCTTGCCGATATCGGCACCAGAGCGGTGCAAAAGTGCTGCTTTTGATCATATCCCCTTGATTTGATTGCGTTTGGGCTGTTCAAAGCGATTTTGACGTGCTAAAAACAAGGGGAAATGATCTAGCCGCTTGAAAAAGAAGGGAAAACCATGACCAAGTCGGAGTTGATCGAGCGCATCGTAAGCGGTCAGGGACAGCTGTCATCCAAGGATGTCGAGCTGGCCATCAAGACCATGCTCGAGCAGATGTCACAAGCCTTATCAACCGGGGATCGCATTGAGATACGCGGCTTCGGCAGCTTTTCTCTGCATTTTCGTGCGCCGCGTGTGGGGCGAAACCCCAAGACTGGCGAATCGGTCCGTCTGGAGGGTAAATATGTGCCGCACTTCAAGCCGGGCAAAGAGTTGCGTGATCGCGTCAACGACGATTGATCGACTGCTGAATAGGAACTGATCATGCTTTGGCTCAAGCGTGCATTGCTGGTGTTGTCCCTGCTGCTGGTTGCGCTGGCCAGTGTCATTTTCGTGCTGGAAAACCAGGTGCTGGTTCAGCTGAGTTTTGCCGGTAACCCGTCGCCGCAATGGCCGCTAGCGGCGTACATGGTTTTTGCCTTTATTGCGGGTGGCCTGCTGGGTTTGCTGGCGGGACAGGTTTTGCGTTTGCGCCTGCGCTTGAAAGTCGCCAGAACGGCCTCCCAACTCAAGCGTTCGCAGCGTCAGTTGAGCGAATCGACCGCTGTTTCTGTGGTTGAGTAAGGTGCGGCAGCTCTCTTGCAGCCTGCAAACAAGCTCTGCCAATCCGCTGTTTAGATAGCCTGTGAACTTCCCTCGATGATCCGTTCTGGCTGCCACTCCTGATTTGGTCGCTGCAATTGGATCAAACCAGCATTTCTCCTTATCCATTTTCATAGCGTCTGCGCGATAATTTCTGTCGCATTGGCATAAGCATGTCCAGTGGGCGGGTTGGCGCTATAAGAAGTTGTCGCATCGTGGCAATGCCGACTCACCAGCAATCCCTACAATCATTTCATCACTAGCCCTTTCAGGCAGGAGAAGCACGATGTCCGTTCAGCACGATCCGGTCCAGCGCGCCGATTTCGATCAGTTCATGGTCCCCAACTATGCACCCGCGGCTTTTGTTCCTGTCCGCGGTCAAGGCTCCAGAGTCTGGGATCAGAATGGTCGTGAGTTGATCGACTTTGCCGGCGGCATTGCGGTGAACGTTCTCGGGCACTGCCACCCGGCGCTGGTGGCTGCGCTGACCGAGCAGGCCAATTGCATGTGGCACATCTCCAATGTCTTCACCAACGAGCCGGCCCTGCGTCTGGCGAAAAAACTGGTGGATGCGACCTTTGCCGACAAGGTGTTCTTCTGCAACTCCGGCGCCGAGGCCAACGAGGCAGCCTTCAAGCTGGCGCGCCGTGTGGCACATGACCGATTCGGGGCGGAGAAATGCGAAATCATCGCCGCCACCAACAGCTTCCACGGGCGCACGCTGTTCACCGTCAGTGTGGGCGGGCAGCCAAAGTATTCCGATGGTTTCGGGCCGAAGATCCAGGGCATTACCCATGTGCCGTTCAATGATCTGGACGCGCTGAAAGCCGCCATTTCCGACAAGACCTGTGCGGTGGTGCTGGAGCCGGTGCAGGGCGAGGGCGGTGTGCTGCCGGCCGATCAGGCGTATCTGGAAGGCGCGCGCAAACTCTGTGATGAACACAATGCCTTGCTGGTGTTTGACGAAGTGCAATGCGGCATGGGCCGCAGCGGCGATCTGTTCGCCTACATGCACTACGGTGTCACCCCGGACATCCTTTCCAGTGCCAAAAGCCTGGGTGGCGGCTTCCCGATCGGGGCCATGCTGACCACTGCTGAATTGGCAAAACACCTGGCCGTGGGCACCCATGGTACGACCTACGGCGGCAACCCGCTGGCCTGCGCAGTTGGCGAGGCGGTGCTCGACACCATCAATACGCCCGAGGTGCTCGCCGGGGTCAAAGCCAAGCATGTGCTGTTTGCCAGCCGCTTGCAGGCGATGGGCGAAAAGTACGGCATCTTCACTGAGGTCCGTGGGCTGGGGCTGTTGATCGGTGCGGTGCTCAGCGAGGCCTGGAAGGGCAAGGCGAAGACCGTGCTGGATGCCGCGGCCGTCGAAGGGGTGATGGTGTTGCAGGCCAGTCCGGATGTGGTGCGCTTTGCCCCCAGTCTGGTGATCGATGATGCGGATATCAATGAAGGTCTGGATCGGCTCGAGCGTGCCATCGCTCGTCTGGCTCAGGCCTGACCGGCGCGCCGTGCTGTGCGCGGCGTGTAACCAACCTTCATGCGTGAGCCGGCGGGTGCCGGTTTTCTCCGGTGTTGTTCGCGACACCGGAGCCTTTATTCAGAAGGAGTGACAGCATGCTGGTGATGCGCCCCGCGCAATTGTCGGATCTGGCGGAAGTTCGCCGTCTGGCAGTCAATAGCCCCATTGGCGTCACGTCCTTGCCGGATGATGAAGCCAGTCTGCGCGACAAGATTGCGGCTTCGGATGCTTCATTCAGCGCCGAGGTCAGTTTCAATGGCGAGGAAAGCTATTTCTTCGTCCTTGAGGATACTGCCAGCGGCAAGCTGGCAGGCTGCTCGGGGATTGTTGCATCGGCCGGCTACTCCGAGCCTTTCTACAGTTTCCGCAACGAGACCTTTGTGCATGCCTCGCGTTCACTGGGCATCCACAACAAGATTCATGTGCTGTCGCTGTGTCACGACCTGACCGGCAACAGCCTGCTGACCAGTTTCTTCATCGACCAGCACCTCAAGAGCAGCGATTACGCCGAACTCACCTCGCGTTCGCGTCTGCTGTTCATGGCCGCGCATCCCGAGCGTTTTGCCGATGCGGTGGTGGTGGAAATCGTCGGCTACAGCGATGAACACAGTGAGTCACCGTTCTGGGATGCGGTGGGGCGCAACTTCTTCGACATGAGTTATGCCGAAGCCGAGCGCATTTCCGGCCTGAAGAGTCGTACCTTTCTGGCCGAGCTGATGCCGCACTACCCGATTTATGTGCCGCTGCTGCCGGACAGTGCGCAGGAAGTGATGGGGCAGGTGCATCCCAGTGTGCAGGTCACGTTCGACATCCTGATGCGTGAAGGGTTTGAAACCGATCACTACATCGACATCTTCGATGGCGGCCCCAGCCTGCATGCGCGCACCTCGGGTATCCGCTCGATTGCCCAGAGTCGACTGGCCCCGGTGCGCATTGCCGAGGCCGGCAAGGGCGGGCGGCCCTATCTGGTGAGCAATGGCCAGCTGCAGGATTTCCGTGCGCTGGTCACCGAACTCGACTGGGTGCCGGGCAAACCGGTCAATCTGCCCGCTGCGGTCGCCGATGCGCTCGGTGTGGGTGAAGGCGCCAGCGTGCGTCTGGTTGCGGTCTAAGCGTCTTTACATAGGGAAACATCATGATCGTTCGTCCCGTTCGCAGCAGTGACCAGCAGGCCCTGTTTGATCTGGCCAGCAGCACCGGTACCGGTCTTACCACCCTGCCAGCCAACCATGAGCGCCTGGCGCATCGGGTCAGCTGGGCAGAGAAGGCGTTCCGTGGCGAGGCCGATCCGGCGGATGCCGATTACCTCTTTGTGCTGGAAGACGATGACGGCAAGGTGGTGGGCATTTCCGCGGTTGCTGCAGCTGTCGGCAAGCGCGAGCCCTGGTACAACTTCCGTGTCGGTCTGACCGTCAGCGCCTCGCAGGAATTGAACATTCACCGCGAAATCCCCACGCTGTTTCTGGCCAATGACCTGACTGGCAATTCCGAGTTGTGCTCGCTGTTTCTGCATGCCGATCACCGCAGCGGTATGAATGGCCGGCTGCTGTCCAAGGCGCGCTTCCTGTTCCTTGCCGAATTCCGCCACTTGTTCGGCAACAAGGTGATCGCCGAAATGCGCGGCATGTCGGATGCCGATGGTCATTCGCCGTTCTGGGACAGCCTCGGCCAGCACTTCTTCAAGATGGACTTCAGCCGCGCGGACTACCTCACCGGAGTTGGCAACAAGGCGTTCATTGCCGAACTGATGCCCAAGTTTCCGCTTTACACCTGCTTTCTCACCGAGGCGGCGCGCGCCACCATCGGCTGTGTACACCCCAATACCGAGCCCGCACTGGCGATGCTCAAGGCCGAAGGTTTCAGTTATCAGGGCTACGTCGATATCTTCGATGCGGGCCCGGCGATTGAGGCGGAAACCGACCGGATCCGCGCCGTTCGAGACAGTCAGACACTGATTCTGGCGATCGGCACGCCGGGCGAGGAGGCTATTCCTTATCTTCTGCACAACCGCAAGCGCGAGGAGTGCCGGATTACCGCCGGTGCCGGGCGCATTGCCAGCGGCACGCTGGTGGTGGATGCCTTGACCGCCAGGCGTCTGCAGTTACCTGCCGGCGCTCGGGTGCGCGCGGTTCCCCTGTCTGCGAGGGATGCAAACTGATGACTACACAGTACATAGCGGGCCAGTGGCTGGAAGGTCAGGGCGAACCGCTGCAGTCGCTCGACCCCTATTCACAGGCGGTGATCTGGAGCGGTCGTGCCGCCAGTGCGGCGCAAGTTGAAGCGGCCGTGCAGGCCGCGCGGGCTGCCTTTCCGGCCTGGGCCAGGCTGACGCTGGAGCAACGTATCAGCGTTCTTGAGCAGTTTGCCGCGACCCTGAAAGGGCATGCCGATGAGATGGCAAAGCTGATTGGTGAGGAGACCGGCAAGCCGCTGTGGGAATCGGCCACGGAAGTCACCAGCATGGTCAACAAGGTGGCCATTTCGATCCAGAGTTACCGCGAACGCACCGGCGAAAAGTCCGGCCCGCTGGCCGATGCCACTGCCGTTTTGCGGCACAAGCCGCATGGTGTGGTGGCGGTGTTCGGCCCCTACAATTTCCCCGGTCACCTGCCCAACGGTCACATTGTTCCGGCCCTGCTGGCGGGCAACTGCGTGTTGTTCAAACCCAGTGAGCTGACGCCTAAAGTGGCGGAGTTCACCGTCAGATGCTGGATCGAGGCAGGGCTGCCTGCCGGCGTGCTGAATCTGTTGCAGGGTGCTCGGGAGACCGGCGTGGCCCTGGCCGCCAATCCGGGTATCGATGGCCTGTTCTTTACCGGCTCCAGCGGCACCGGCAACCTGTTGCATCAGCAATTTGCCGGTCGGCCGGAGAAGATCCTCGCGCTGGAAATGGGTGGCAACAACCCGCTGGTGGTCGAGCCGGTCGCGGACGTCGAGGCGGCGGTGTACACCATCATCCAGTCGGCCTTTATTTCCGCCGGACAGCGCTGCACCTGCGCACGACGTCTGCTGGTGCCCGAGGGCGCCTGGGGCGACGCCTTGCTGGCGCGCCTGGTGGAGGTGGCCTCGGCGATCAAGGTTGGCGCTTACAACGAGCAACCGGCACCCTTCATGGGTACGCTGATTTCCATGCCGGCAGCCCGACACCTGCTCAAGGCTCAGGACGATCTGCAGGCCAGCGGTGCCAGGGTTTTGTTGGCGATGACCCAGCCAATCGAAACGGCAGCCCTGCTGACTCCGGGCATCATCGACGTGACGGCAATTGCGCGGCGGATCGATGAAGAGTTCTTCGGCCCCTTGCTGCAGGTGATTCGTTACAACGGGTTTGCTGCGGCGATTGCCGAGGCCAACAACACCCGCTTCGGTCTGGCCGCCGGCCTGTTGTCCGACTCCCCTGAGCGCTACCGGCAATTTCTGCTGGAAAGCCGTGCCGGGATCGTCAACTGGAACAAACAACTCACCGGCGCGGCCAGCAGCGCGCCGTTCGGTGGCATCGGTGCTTCGGGTAACCACCGCGCCAGCGCCTACTATGCGGCCGATTACTGCTCGTATCCGGTCGCTTCGCTGGAGTGTGAAAAACTGACATTGCCTGCAACCCTGACACCGGGAGTCAGCCTGTGAATGCGTTTGAAGTGAACTTTGATGGCCTGGTCGGGCCAACCCACAACTACGGTGGCCTTTCTTACGGCAACGTGGCGTCGCAGAGCAACAGCCAGGCCAGTTCGAATCCGCGCGAAGCCGCCCTGCAGGGGCTGGCCAAGATGAAGGCGCTGATGGAGATGGGCTTCAAGCAAGGTGTGCTGGCCCCGCAGGAGCGCCCGGATGTGGCAGCACTGCGTAGCATCGGCTTTACCGGCACGGATGCGCAGGTGATTACCCGCGCCGCGCGGGAAGCCATGCCGTTGCTGGCTGCCTGTATGTCCGCCTCCAGCATGTGGACGGCCAACTCCTGTACGGTCAGCCCGAGTGCCGATACTGCCGATGGCCGCGTGCATTTCACCGCCGCCAATCTGAACTGCAAATTCCACCGCAGCATCGAACATCCCACCACCAGCCGGGTGCTGGGCGCGATGTTTGCCAACAGTCAGCACTTCGCCCATCACGCCGCGCTGCCAGCGGTCAGCCAGTTCGGTGATGAGGGCGCGGCCAACCATACGCGCTTCTGCAAATCCTATGGCGAACCTGGCGTAGAGTTTTTTGTCTTTGGGCGCAGCGCGTTCGACAACCGCTTCCCCGCACCGCAACGTTATCCGGCCCGTCAGACACTCGAAGCCAGTCAGGCGGTGGCGCGTCTGCATGGACTGAGCGAGGAGGGCGTGGTGTATGCCCAGCAGACCCCGGCGGTGATCGATCAGGGGGTGTTCCACAACGACGTGATTGCCGTCGGCAATGGCGAAGTGCTGTTCTACCACCAGGATGCGTTTCTCCATACCGAGCAGGTACTGGCGCAATTGCAGGACAAACTGTCGCGGCGTGGCGGCAACTTTCAGGCCGTCTGCGTACCGCGCGAAGCGGTCACGGTAGATGATGCGGTCAAGTCCTACCTGTTCAACAGCCAGCTGCTGATACGTGCCGATGGCAACATGCTGATCATCGTGCCGGAAGAATGCCGCAACAATGCGCGGGTCTGGAGCTATCTGCAGGCGCTCACCAGCGGCAGCGGGCCGATCCGCGAGGTCAAGGTCTTCGACCTCAAGCAGAGCATGCAGAATGGCGGTGGTCCGGCTTGTCTGCGCCTGCGCGTGGCGCTCAAGGAAGATGAGCTGGCGGCCGTCAATCCGGGCGTGATCATGACCCCGGCTCTGTATGAAACCCTCACTGGCTGGGTCAACAAGCACTACCGCGACCGTCTCAGTGACAGCGATCTGGCTGATCCGCAATTGCTGATCGAGTGCAGAACGGCATTGGATGAATTGACCCGGATCCTTACACTAGGCAGCGTTTACCCTTTTCAACTGATCTGAGCCCGCGCTCTAGCAGGGTGGGTTAGGCCAGTGGCCGTAACCCACCAACCACTCTTGCCGCAGGCAAGGGCGGTGCCTTTGATATCGCTGGTGGGTTACGGCCGTCGGCCTAACCCACCCTACAAAGTGCGCCAGCGTAATCAATACTTAACAGATATGGAGCCTATAGATGACCGATGCCCTGCAACTGATTCTGGAAGACCACGACGGCACCCAGCTGGAAACCTCCTGCAGCCGTTTTGCGGTGATCTGGCAGGGTAAGGAAGTCTGGATTCAGCAAGCCGGCAATGGTCAGCTGCTGATTGGCGTAGACGTCGAGGACGACGACACCGAGTATGCCAATCTGCTGCTGCGTCCCCTGGCGACCAATCTGGTCAGCCTGCAGCTGGAAATGGAACCCATCGACGCTGCCGGCGACGACGAGGGTCATGTGCACGGTCCTGACTGCAACCACTGAGGACGTTTCATGCTGGCTCTCGGCAAACTGCTTGAACTGACGCTGGCCGGCCGTGAGCCGACTGAAAAAATTCAGGTAACCCCTGCGGGCACCCGTTTGCACTGGCTGACCGAGGGCGTACTGGAAGTGATGCCGCCCGCGGCAGCCGACGTCAAGCTCGACCTGTTGTTGTCTGCCGGCCTGCACGGCAATGAAACGGCGCCGATCGAGTTGCTCGACCGCCTGCTGCAAGCCATCGCCAGCGGTGCCTTGCTGCCGGGCGCACGGATTCTTTTCATGCTCGGCAATCCGCAAGCCATGCGCCATGGCGAGCGCTATGTCGATCAGGACATCAACCGCCTGTTCAGCGGCCGGCATGAGCAAAGCAGCGGTTTCGAAGCGCTGCGCGCCAATGAGCTGGAAATACTCGCGACCACCTTTTTCAGCAAGCCGGAGCGCACCCGGCTGCATTACGACCTGCATACCGCGATCCGTGGCTCGAAAATCGAACAGTTTGCCCTTTACCCGTTCAGCCCCGGCCGCGAGCATTCGCCCCGCGAGCTGGCAAGGCTGGAAGCCGCCGGTATCGAAGCCGTGTTGCTGCAGAACAAGGTCGGCATCACCTTTAGCTCCTTTACCTACGCCCATCTGGATGCCGAAGCCTTTACCCTCGAACTGGGCAAGGCGCGGCCATTTGGCGAGAACCAGGAAGTCAATCTGGACAAGCTCGAAGCCTGCCTGCGTGACCTGATCGAAGGGGTTCCCCAACTGCCAGAAGACGCTGTTCCACAGACGTTGCAGCTGTTCAGCGTGGCCCGCGAAATCATCAAACACAGCCATGAATTCAAACTGCACCTGCCCGACGCGGTGGAAAACTTCAGTGAGCTGCCGCAGGGCTATCTGCTTGCCGAAGACCTGAGCGGCACGCGCTGGATCGTCGAAGAGCAGGGCGCACGGATCATCTTCCCCAATCCGAAGGTGAAAAACGGTTTGCGCGCCGGAATACTGGTCGTCCCCGCCAGCCTTTGAGACGGCGCCCGCTTCTCCCTCGCCCGACTTTGGTGGACTGACTTTCATGGATAAATCCTTGCTGCAGCAGCAGGTACTGGAAAGCCTCACGCAAGACCTGCAGCAGGCCGAACTGGCAGCGCGGGTGGCCCATGAGACGGCGACCCACGAAGAAAATATCGCCGAAAACAAATACGACACCCTGGGTCTCGAGGCGGCTTATCTGGCTACCGGCCAGGCCCGTCGCGCCGAGGCTATCCGTCAGGCGCTAGCCACCTGGCGCCAGCTGCGCCCGCTGCGCCCGCGCCCCTACGACGCCACGAAAGGTATTCAGCTTGGCGCCCTGGTCTGCCTGGCCGATGCCGACAATAACCGGCAACGGCTCTTTCTCGGCCCGGATGGCGCCAGCATGAAGCTGATAGCGGAGGGGCAGGTTATTCAGGTGATCAGTCATGCAGCGCCGCTGGGCAAAGCCATGCTCGGCAAGTGTGAGGGCGATGAACTGGTGATTCAGCTGGCTGCTACCCGCCAGCAGTTTGAGGTGTTGTGGGTGAAGTGAGCCTGCAGCGACTTCAGCTGCTACTCGTGCAGGTTAGTGATGCTTTGCTGGCTGCGTTGCTGGTAGTAGTTACCCGTCCATTGCGCGTAGGGTTTGCGCGGGGTCGCCGGCAGATAGCGGTCGATGATTTTTTGAAAGCGTGCCTGCAGTCTGGGGTTCTGGGCAAGGGCGTCGATGCGCTCGATCAGCTGCTTGCCGCGCGGGGTGCGCGAGCAGTAAATGCCACCGATTCCAGGGGTCTGGACTTCTTCCAGCGGCACCAGCATGAGCCTCTTTCTCAGTTCGGGACGGCTTTCGCTGCTGGTCTGAAAGGTTTCCAGGAAGTCCAGGGTAAAGTCGATGCGGCCCGCATCGAGCATGCTCAGCAGATTGTTGGTACTGGCGGAGGTTTGCAGGCTCTGCAACCGGTCAGCCGTCCTGGCCTTCTGCAGCAGCGCTTCCAGCGTCGGACCGAAATAGCGGCCCTCAAGGGTCGCGCCGCGCAGGTCATTGCGCTGCAGGACCGCAGCAAAGGAGACACGCTGTTGCCCGTGGGTAATGAATTGGCGGTCATCCCTGCGGATCACCAGTTGTGGCGGCAGTACCGGCCAAAGTCCGACAAAGTAGCCGACCCTGTCCCGCTCAGGGTTGCGCATCATCCCGACCATGCACAGATCGTCGCGCTGCGTCAGATCGGTAAAGCCCCGGCTAAGGCTCATGGCAATGTAGTGGTGCTGGTACTCCGGTAATCGCCGGGTCACTTCATGCAGCAGTTCAAACATGATGCCTTCGGTGGGGTGTTGGGCTT
>JACCEA010365019.1_pt1 | contig 14065 bp, 11 predicted proteins | sample 7449851 | NCBI WGS metagenome assembly JACCEA01 (sample SAMN15323453, study PRJNA562643) | freshwater metagenome | isolation source: river surface water | place: USA:Blue River Watershed | collected 2017-08-18 | reverse complement strand
TTAAAAAGGTAAATCAAGAATCAAATAATGATAAATCTATTAAAAAGGTAAATCAAGAATCAAATAATGATAAATCTATTAAAAAGGTAAATCAAGAATCAAATAATGATAAATCTATTAAAAAGTTAAATCAAGAATCAAATAATGATAAATCTATTAAAAAGTTAAATCAAGAATCAAATAATGATGAATCTATTAAAAAGTTAAATCAAGAATCAAATAATGATGAATCTATTAAAAAGTTAAATCAAGAATCAAATAATGATGAATCTAATCATAAATATAAATGTGTTAAATGTAATAGAATATATAAAAATAGATCAGGTTTATGGTATCATTATAGATTAAATAATGGTCATAAAATGAATGAAGAAAATACTGATGAATCTATTAAAAAGTTAAATCAAGAATCAAACAATGATAAATCTAATCACGAATATAAATGTGTTAAATGTGATAGAATATATAAAAATAGATCAGGTTTATGGTATCATTATAGATTAAATAATGGTCATAAAATGGATGAAGAAAATACAATTAATATTAAAAATGAAATTATTACTAAAAATGAAACTATTATTAAAAATGAAATTGTCTTAAGTAAATCAAAATTAAATTGTCTATATTGTGCTAAACTTTTATCAAGATCAGATAGCCTAAAGAAACATGAATTAATTTGTAAAAATAAAAACCATTATAATGATAAACTTTATGCATTGATTAATGAATTTCAATAATAATAAATTTAAAATAAAAATTATTGAAATCTATATTATTTCTTTTTAAAAAAAAAAATTTCGCGTGCCGATTTGTGTTCAAATTGAATGTTCAATTTTTAGACATATAAATTCATTTAAGAGAATGAATTTATTATATTAATATGATAAATTGTTCGAATAAATATTCATGTGTAAAATGTAATAAAATATATAAAAATAGGTCTGGATTATGGTATCATAATGATAAAATACATAAAAATAATGATCATGTTAATACTCAAACTTACTTAATTGAAACTCAAAATAACTCAATTGAAACTCAAAATAACTCAATTAATTTAAATATTAAAAATAAATTACAATGTAAATACTGTAATAAAATTAGTTCTAGAATAGATAATCATAATAGACATTTGAAAACTTGTAAAGAAAAGAAAGAAGTTTTAGATAATGAAACTTATAAATTACAACTACAAAAATTAATAGAAGATTTTGAGGTATTAAAAAAAGAACTTAATAATAAAAAGTCAATAGTTGTAAATAATAATATATTAAATAATAATTGTAATAATAATTCTAATAATAAAACATTAAATATTTGCCAACCAGGAAATGAAGATATTAAATTATTATCTAATAATGATAAGAAATTTATAATGTCACAAGGTATGAATTCAATAATATCTATAGTAGATAAATTAAATTTTAATAAAGAATTACCACAAAATCATAATTTCTATGTTAGTGCTATTAATGATAAACATGTTAATACTATAGATATGGAGACTAAAAATATTGTTAAACAATCTAAGAAGGATTTATTCGATAAAATTTTATTTAATCATATGAATAAATTAGAACATATTAGTAAGAATAATAGTAAATTTATGGATGTTTTTGATAAATTAAAAAATTTCATTTATCTAAAAAAAGGTAAGAAAGAATTTGTTAATCAATTAAATATGTTATCCTATAATAAAAGGAATATAGTTATTAAAACTTGGAATGATTTATTAGATGATAATATAAGTGCCGATGAAGCAACTGAGAAATTTGAAACTAAAGTTAATGAATTAATTTTATCAGATAAAAAACCCAAAGAAGTTATTCAATTAATAGAAACTGATTCAGATAGTGATACAGATTAATTTTCTTTCTATAAAAAAACTTGAAAAATAATTGTTTTATAAAAATAATTTTATAAAATAATTAATATGAACAGTGTTATTGTCAAAGAATTTGAAAAATTGGTAAATTATGTCCAATCACAAATAGATAATTCTACAGATGTTAAAGTTAAGACTGCTAATACATTTAGATTAAAACAAATCAAAAATGCATTATCAACTATTAAGAAATATCCAGAAGAATTAACAATAGAAAATTTAAAAGAGTTTAAGGAACTACCAGGAATAGGTAAAGGCACTATTGATAGAATTAAAGAGATTATTAATAAAGGTTATTTAGAAGAATTAAAAGATTTTAAGAATGATAATGATGAGAATGAAGAAATTATAGAAGAATTAACTAGTATTGTTGGTATTGGTCGTGTTAAAGCATTAGAATTAATTAAATTAGGTGTTGATTCAATTAAATCATTAAAAAAGAAAGTTAAGGATGGTCAAATAGAGTTGAATGAAAAGATAATGTTAGGGATTAAATATCATAATAAGTTTAAAGGAGATATTCCGAGAAAAGAGATTACACAAATTTCTAAATTAATTGATTCAATTATTAAGAAATTAAATAAGAAACTAGATGAAAAAGAAAAATATTATTTTGAAATATGTGGTTCTTATCGTAGAGAGAAAGATACTAGTGGAGATATCGATGTGTTAGTATCTAAAATTGGAACATTATATGATAAAGAAGAAAAAGAAAATCATTTGGATAAAGTTATTCAATTATTAAAGTCTGATATTAAAACAAATAATGATGAACCATTAATAGTTGATGATATAACAGATAAAAATTATGAAACTAAATATATGGGATTTTGCAAGTATAAAGAAAATCCAGTGAGAAGAATTGATATTAGATTTGTTGCACATGATGTATTTCCATCTGCATTATTATATTTTACAGGTTCTGCAGAGTTGAATAAGAAAATGAGACAAATAGCGAAAACAATGGGATATAAATTATCAGAATATGGATTAACAAAAGAAGATGGAACAAGAATGAAGATAGAATCAGAATATGATATTTTTAAATTATTAAAAATAGAATATTTAGAACCAAGATTAAGATAATTTAAATAATTATTATATAAGTATAATTAATGGATAGTTATAAAAATAAATATTTAAAATATAAAAGTAAATATTTAAATTTAAAAGGTGGAACAATAAGTGTTATAGGTAATAGTTATAGTCCCTGTTTAACTAATGTTAGGTCATTATTCTTAAATCAAAATGTTAAATTAATAAAGAAATCAATTGTATGTACTTTAAATATGTCAGAAACAGACAAGACTGTAAAAGAACAATTTATTAATGAAATATATAATTTATTAATATCAAATAATTTTAATAAAGAAATTGTCAAAGAATTATCAAATTTATATAAAACTAATAATTATAATGATTATTTATCTAAATTATTTGGAGAATATGTATATAGACACTTATTATTAGATGGTAAAAGTTTATTAAGTAAATTTAATTTATTATATTCTAATTTTGTTATTCCAGGTATAAGTGCTGATTATTATCCATATGGTCCGAGTGATTTATTTGATAAATTAAGTTATAGTAATAACACTTTTAATTTAATTAATAATAAATTATTTCAAAATAGACCAGAAGGATTTGCTATGGCACGATTAATATTATATCTTGATGAACAATATATTATTTCAAAAAGAGATTTATTTAATTCACAGTTAGAGGGTATTGATTTTAATAATAATGAACAAAATGAAAATATTAAATTATTATTAAGTGATCAATCACAACCTTTATTATCTAGAGAAACATCTGGTACATATCCATTAATAGGTATTTCACGTTCAACATCTATTGCGAATGCATCAACAAGTATTCCACGTTCAACATCTAGTGCAAATTCATCAACAGATGTTCTACGTTCAACATCTAGTGCAAATTCATCAACAGGTGTTTCGCGTTCACCATCTAGTGTAAATGTATTAACAAGTGTTTTACCATTACCACCACATGATGTTTTAAGTAAATGTAAAGAAGACACAGAATTACAAAGTACAAAAATAAAATATAAATTTATAGAAGTGATAAGATTTGAAAAGATAAAAGAGCCATTAAAAAATATTAATAGTAAATTTGTATTACAAGATAAAAAAAGTGAAATTATTAGCGACCCTGGTTATTTATCAAAAGGTATATATTATTATCCATGTATTGGTTCAGGTGTATTTTTGGCTTATAAAAAATCACTAAATGTATTTAATAAATTAGATGCGATTATTAAAATGCATAAAATGTTGATAGATTCTAATACAGACCCAAATATTATTAATGATAAATGTGTGTTGTATAATAATGAATTTTTTAATTATTCTGATTTATCAAAAAATACAAATATATTATTAATACCATCTCAAAATATTATAGAAAAATTAATAACAGAATTAACAGTAGGTATATTTAATATAAAAGATTCTATAAATGTATCTTTATTCAATTATTTAATTAGGGCAACAAAACTATCATATTTAGCAGATTTCTCAGACCCAAAAAAGAAAGATAATATTTTACCATATTTATTAAGTAATTATAATAAAAATAAAATGCCTGATTCAAATATGTCGCCATATAAATTATATAATTCAATTTTAGAAGGAGAATTATTAATTAATGAACTTATTGATTTTTATAAATTATATAATCCATTTAATATTTATAATGAAGAATATAATTTATTAAATTTATTAAAAGAAAAATTGTTGAAAAAAAATAATAATGATAATAGTATATTTACTGATTTAAAATTAAAATATATAATAACAGAACCTAAATATTTTTTATCATTTTCATATGGTAAACAATATATGAAATTATATATTTATGAAATGCAATTTCAAATAGATTATGATAGAGAAGAACTAGAACAAATGTTTTATAATATTATGATTGAATTATATTCAAAAATTTATTGTGCAAATTTTAATCAAATATTATTAGATGCTACAATGTTTTTTTATGCTAGACAAAATAATATTGATACCATTATATTATCACATGAACCAACTGATAAACTTGGGTTTTTTGGATGTGAAATAATTGCAATAGAAGATTATCAATATGATTCTTTTTTAAGAACAATATCATTAAAAGATATTAATCCAGAAATTAAAAACTATTATACACATTATATAAGATAATTATTTATTTTTGACATAATGACATAATTCCCATTCATTTTCAGGAATATATAAACATTTAGTTTTTAATTCTAATTCCATATGACTAATAACATAACTTATAGTATTAATACTTTTAAGAATTTCTTTATTATGTAAAATTACTTTAGTATCAGAATATTTATTTTTAATATAATTTAATAGAATTCTTAAATCATAAGAAACCATATTATGAACATAATGATCTTGATAACAAACACTTTTTGATTTTAAATTATAATTATATATACAATTATCTTGATATGAACAAAATTTATAAGAACATCTTGGAATTACAGATTCATCATTTTGTTGAATTATTTTATCATTATTAATTTCTTTCTGTCCCAATCTTATTCTTAATGTTTCACTTAGTTCTAATAAAATATTTAAACAATTTATAAAATAATCATAGTCTAATGTTTTATTTTGTAATGTATATTTTGTAAATAATTTAATAATATCTAATTCTTTTTGTAAAATTATTAAACTAGATTTCTTTTTTAAATTATTTATTTCTTCTCTATTTTCATATAATAATTTAATTTCTTGTAATTTATTTTGATATTCACTTTCTATTTGAATAATTTTATTCTCAAATATATTTTCATTACTATTTGAAATTTTATTTATATTATCTTCAAATTTATCAATATTATATTTATTTTCATTATTATAATATTTATTAAACCATAATATTTCTGTCATTAATAATTAAATTATAAATAATCTTTAGATAATATTTTTATCTAAAAAAATATTATGTATCGTTATTTAATGAGTTTTAAAACAAAAAAACTATCACAAACATATAATAAACAAACTACACAAAAAACTTTTCAAGATACATTAACTAATACACAAATTAAAGATTATTTGAAAGAATATAAACAAGCATCTGATATATCAAAAGTATCAATAGGAACACATTTAAGATATTTTAGTATAAATCCCGAGAATCCAAAAGAGAAAGTATTTAGATTAGGAGGTACTTTAAATAAAATTGATATGGAAAAAAAATATGTAATATTAGGTAATGGACAAGTTACATGGTCTGTTCAAATACCTAATGCTATTTTCTTTCAAAAATTAACACAAGAAGAAATAAAGAAGGAAATGAAAGAAGAAATAAGGAAAGAAGTTATTACTGAAATGAATGATAGTGATGATGATTGTTTAAAATTGAAAGAAGAAATTAGAAAGTTGAATAAAAAATTAGAATTATATTCTGATATGGAAAAAGAATATAAAAATTTATTAAAAAAAAATGAATTATTAACTGAACAATTAAATAAAATTGCTAAAGAAATAGTTATTGAGAAAGAAAAAAGGAAAAAGAAATAGTATAAATTTTATTATAATTTAAAAATTTTTCTTTATAAAAGTATATAATAATGAAGAAAGAATTTAAATCAAGACGTACTATAAATAGTAATAAAAATAGTGATAAAAAAAGTAATAAAAAACAAAATTCTAGTGAGTCAGATAGTTCCTCAAATACTGAAGAAATGAGAGAATTATTAAATATTAGTGAATCAAAAAATACTCAATCAAAAAATAATATAAGTGGACTATTAAAAAGTAATCATTTAATGTCAAATATGAATGAAATGAATATGGGCATGGGCAATATGGGTATGGGCAATATGGGTATGGGCAATATGGGTATGGGCAATATGGGTATGGGCAATATGGGTATGGGCAATACGGGTATGGGCAATATGGGTATGGGCAATATGGGTATGGGTATGGGCAATATGGGTATGGGTATGTCTAATATGGACATGGGTATGTCTAATATGGACATGGGTATGGCTAATATGGACATGGGTATGGCTAATATGGACATGGGTATGTCTAATATGGGTATGACAGGTATGGATATGTCTGAATTAAATAATATTAAATTTAATAAAAAATATGATTTATCAAATATGAATATATTATCAAACAATAATAATTTATCAAATATGAATATGTTATTAAATAACGGTCCTAATTTAAATAATATACAATCACAAAAAAATAAACCATCATTTGATTTTAGTGGAGGAAGTATTAATAATTTATCAAAAATATCACAAATTAAGACTAAAATAGTTTAATAATAATAATTATGGGATATCAATTAAGAAATCTATTATATAAATATTATTTTCTAACATTAAAAAATTATCATTACTGTCTTTACTAATTCTTCCAATAGGATAATTTAATTCAAAATCATAAACAACACCAGTATTTTCATTAAACCAATAATTTTCTTCTTTTGAATATACATTTTCTTCTAATTGTTTTACAGCATTAATTTTAATAACTTTAACTTTTTTAGATAATGAAAATGGTGAATTTAAACCATTATCATTTTTTAAATCATATTCTATTTTATTTTGATAAGCAGGACCTATTGGTGTTTCAAATAATGAATCTTCATTAAATTGAAAACACTTATATTTTGTTCCCATCATATTATGTGCTTTAAATAATTCACAATCAACTGATGCTTCTTTAACTGCTTCTATAAATGATAATAATAAATTATTCTTTTTTCTTGAAATAGTTTCTAATAATTCATCAGCAGTTTCTTTCTTATTACTTCTCATCATTTTGTATCTATAAATATCGACTTTTCTTTCTTCTAAAGGTAAATCACCATGAACACAGAAACGTAAAGCACGACCAATAACTTGTTCAATTCTAACTTCATTCCAATATGGTTCTAAAATATGGACTTGTCTAACATTACGTAAATTGATACCTTCAGTACCTGCAGGTGAAATCATAATAATTTTACATATTTTACCATATTTATTTTCAGTTTTATTGAATATACTTTTATTAATCCTTCTAACTTCTCTATCAATACCACCATGGAATTCACACCATCTTAAACCATCTTTTGGTAATTTATCATAATCAGTTTTATTTTTATCTAATTCTTTATCATCATCCATAGCAATAAAACCAAAAAATTGTAAATAAATTTTAAATATTTGTAATCCTTCCATTAAAACATAATTAGAATAAACTAATACAGTTCCTTTTGTTGATAATATATTAAAAATAATTTTAATATATTTTGGTCCTAATTCATTCATTGTTAAAAATAATTTAGAATGTTTTTTATCTGATAAAAATTTATCAAAATCATAATTATATTCTTTTTGAAATTTAGTAATATCATCTACTAATGTATATTTATTATCTTTATCTTCTCTCAATTTATCTTTCATATATTCAATAAATGAATTGATAAATATACTTGTTGTTTTTTGATATTCTAATACTTCAGCATTTTGTTTTGTTAATTCTTTCTTTTTCTCCATATTTTTACCTTCTTCTAATATAACAGCATCAGTTTCTTTAATATTAAAATGACTTGGTCTAGGTCTTTTTTCACCATTAATTTTTTCAGATATAAAAGGAAATACAAAATTACATGATTGTCTTGTATAAGATTTATATGTAGACATTGCATCATTATTTTCTTTGTATCTCATTTTCATTGCTAACTTTTCTTTCTTGGCTTCAATTTCCTCAAAATATTCATATATTTCTTTATGATAACCAATTAAAGGAACATCAACATAATTAACTGTTTTTTCTGCGAATTTATCTGGTGTTGCCCCTATATAATATGACACTAATCCTAAAATTCTTCTTTGAAATAAATTTTTAGTTTGTTCATTTAATGATGCGAAATTTGTTGAACTAAGAAATAATTGTTGAAATATATTCTCTGTTGTTGGAAATATATCCGGTCTTAATAAATTAAATATTAATGCAAATTCATATGGATTATTAACAACTGGTGTAGCAGATAATAACATAATTCTTGTATTTGGATTATCTTTCTTTTCTTGTTGTATAGAATCATATATAACTTGTGCTCTTTTACCTTTTTTACTAGAAATATTATTATATACATTTGTTATAAATTTATGGGCTTCTTCTATAACAAACATTGAAGACCTACTTGAATCTGATTTTTTTAATTTTTCTAAAAAATCTCTATCAGCAAATGGTGAATCATAATGAACAAATATTATATTTGCAAATCTTTTTTCATACTCATCTTTTGCCATATATTTTTTAATATCAGCAATCCATGGGTCATCATGTAATGCCGCAGGTATTAATAAGAAAATATTCCATTTTGGTGTGTAATTGAATAATAAATTATAAACATTAATAGTTGTATATGTTTTACCAGAACCAACACCATGATATATTAACATATCCTTGAATGGAGATTGATAATTTAAAAATTGTCCTATAAATTCCTGATATAAAGTTAATCCTTTCTCTCTTTTCTCATCACATGGGTCTTCTCCTTCTTTCCTAATAACTTCTGGTAATATATATTTTTTAAAATTTTTCATAACCCATGAAGGAAATATTCTACCATTTTGTTCTAAATTAATACTTGATTTTGACATTATTATTATTTTAGAAATTATTTTATATCTTTTATTTATATAAAATAATTTAATTTAGTCAGTTATTCAATTAATACAATTAATTCAATTAATTCAATTTATTCAATTAATTCAATTTGTTCATACCAAATTGAATTATAATTATGGAATTCATCAATAACACTTTGAATAACATATGACATATTGATATAATCTTTATCATCATAATGACATTCATATAAAGCATCATATGTGATTAATTGTGGAATACGTTCCATTCCTTTCAATATCAAATCAAAAAGATTTGATGCTTTAAAAATAATATTAGTAATATCTTCATCACTATTACCAACTGTCATAGTACCATCTGGATTTTTCATAAATACTACAAATTTATAATATTTAATATCTTTTTCTTCAATATCACGTAATATAGTTAATGTTTTAGTAAATAATTCCATAAATTCTTTTTCATTTAATTGATCCAAGTTTTGATTTTTGTTAAAGAATTCTTTATTCATAATTTCCGACATTTTTTAATATATTATATTAATTAAAACTAAAATATATATTTTTCAATTTTTTATAAAAATAAAAATTATATCTTATGACAATTTTTTATAAAAATAAAAATTATATCTTATGACAATTTTTTATAAAAATAAAAATTATATCTTATGACATTTTTTTATAAATCAAATAATTCAATATAAATATCTTCTGAATGATAACCATCAAATTCTTCAACATATTCTTTAACAATATCATCAATAGTTTTTTCATAAGAAAATCGCCATGATAATTCTTTATACTCTACAAAATTATTCATTTTATTACATGCTTTTAAGATTACTTCATAATGATTCCTAGCATTAAAAATTTGAAAAGTTAAATTATGTTTTTTATAAGTATTATTAGATTTTCTATTAAAAAATGAAAATTTATAATATTTATAATCATTATTTGTATCATTTGCTAATTTTTCAAGACTATTAAAAAATAGAGTCATAAAAATCAGACTCTGAAATAGTATTAAATTCTTTTCCTTGTAAAAACTCCATTATTTTTAATATATTATTAATTAATTCAATAATATATTAATTATTCATTTTTTTTATCAAAATTGTCTTGAATAAATAAATCATAATTAGTATATTTTTCTGTTAAATTATACCATATTTTTCTCACTTTAATTCCTGCATCAGAATTAAAAAAATCAGCATTATCAATAATTGAATTATCTAAAAAGAAATCTTGAATATCACTATTTTTAATGTTATCTATAATATAATTTTTATTCATATTATTTAATTTCCTTAAAATAGATAATTGTAAATTATCATCTATATATTTATTTAAATTACTATCATAATAATTATTTATTATTTCATTATTTATAATATCATTCGGTTCTTCATATGTAGATGTTGATGTTGTAGGTGAATCAGTTTCATATTCATTAAAATCATTTTTAAGAAATATATCCATTATATTTATAAATTAAAATAAATTTTTATATCTAGATGGAATATTTGTTATAGTATATGGTTTAATATTAATATCATCTTTGAATTGATTATTAATAATTTCAATAAAATTATCAAATTCTTTTTGTAAATCATTAGATACTAATTTATATTTTTTATTATATCTCTTTTTATTTATGACTTTACTATATGAATAAAAATAATTAATACTTTCTTTATAAAATGAAAAATTTGGTGGTAAAACTAGTTTTTCTTCTGGTTCTGTAATTATTATTTCTTGATTTAATCCTATTTTATTTAATAAATTAATAGGAAAAGTTATTTTATCTATATTAATAGTTGAATATTTTTTATTAACTTCTTTACTAAACTCATTAAAGTCATGTTGTAAATTATTTGTTTTTAGAACATATTTTAATGACATTTTTTCGGTTCTTTTCTCAAAATTTAATGTTAATTTATCACGCGTATTTGATAAATAACAATATTGTGGTAATTTAATCAAACTTTTAATTGTTTCAAAATCAGCAATTTCTGTATTATTAACTGGTGTATCTTCAATATCCGAATCACTAGATGATGATTCATCATTATCGATTTGTTCTAATTTTTTCTTAATTTGTTCCAGTTTTTCTGTTAATGTTATTTTATTGGATTTAGAACTTTCATATCTTTTATTACCAATTTTTGGATGATGTTTAATATAGAAATATTCTCTAAAATTACCTGTTTCTTTATTTAAAATTTCTTTTCTATAACAAACATATTTTGGTAAATCTGTTTGTTTAATACCATTTGGTAAATCACAAGCATCTTTACGTCTAGAAGGTTTATCACGATTACTATTTTGAATATTCATATCAACAATTCTTAGATTTGTTAAACGATTATCTAATTTATTACAATTAATATGATCAACTGTATTTTTATAATCAGAAAAATCTTCATCTTCAACACCTAGGACTAATTGATGAAGATATAAATGTTTAATAATGTCATTTTTATTATATTTATAATAAACATATCCCGATGGTAAAATACACCAAGAAGGAATAATTGATTTATAATTAAGTATTTTATCTAATGATTCACATGAAAATTTTGTAAAAATTTCATCTTTAATATGCATAATATAAAATTTATTATCATCAGAATTTTCAGAAACTAACCAATATTTATTTTTAGATTCACCACTATGACGTCCTTTTTCAATTAAATGTGGTTCAAATTCTTGAATAATTTTATAATTAGATGGTAATTTAATATTATTTTCCTTAAATTTTACTATTAAATTTTCTCGTCTATAATCATTATAATCATTATTTTTAAATTTAATATTAGTTATTTCTCTGTTTGGATATAATAATTTAATTAATTTTTTATTATTATAATACCATAAATTATTATTACTATTAAATGTTAATAATTCTTGTTCATATTTATTTTTATCTAATTCATTTAATTTTAATTGTGTTGTTGTCATTTTTGATATAATTATATTATTAATATTTTAATAATATATTTATATTTCAATTTTTTTCTTATAAAAATTGTATCTTTTGAAAATTTTTTTCTTATTTTTATTTTTTGATTTTTGTCATCTCGTTTAATTAGAATATGCAGTCCCGGCCATTCCACTCATGACACGCAATACATTGTAGTTAACAGTGTAGATGTTGAGTAAAGAGTTGGAGTTAGAGCCAAGATATTTGGTAGTGTAATTACCAGTGAATGATTGGTTGTTAACACCAAGATCAACTTGTAAAGTTGCATTATCAATACGAGAGAAGTTGCATGTACCAGTTGGTTGATGATCTTGTCCCTTAAGGGCGAATGAGTAAACATTGACACCATCTGCAGGGGTATTTGGGAAATGTTGGTATGGTTGGACATAGTTGAAGTAAACACCATCAAGTGCTTGGAAGCGATCATGACCGTTTAATTGTAACTTGGCATTGTATACAGGGTTATCAGTTCCGTCAAGATTGTTACCATAGTTGAAGTAATCAACAGTGCTTGTTGCAAAGTAGTTAAGAACTTCTGCAACTTCAGTTCCTAAAGAACCATCACTAAGTTGATCAATAGTTAAAGAAATATCTGCAACAGTTAAATCATTACGAGTAACAATAGAGTTATCAAGAACAGTGTTAGAAGCACCATCTTGAATAGTTGCGACATTATTTGTTGAGTCCCAAGCTAATATAAGAAACTTAACATCAATCTTTGATAATAAACTAGTAATGGTAGAATTATGTACTTTTGGATATGGTGAAGCACCAGCATTTTCAACAGATGTAACAATATTACCTGCGGCTTGATTATCTGTAAGTAATGGTTTATAGGTGATTGTATTACCATTTACATTAACACCTCTGGAAGCACATACAGCAATAATCTTTGCAAATCTATCAAGAGCAGCAGCCCAGTTTCCATCTGGAGCAGTTGCAATCCATGAACTGCGGTTGTTATATCTGGAAAGATGTGGGACCCAAATTAAATACTTGCTTGGATGATTGAAGTTAAGTCTGTACTTGTTAGAGGTAGCAGTTAAAGATTCAGAACCAGTGAATTGTAATTGTTCAATAAGATATTCATGTGCAGCTTGGGCGAATCTCTTACGTTCTTCATCACCAAGATAAACGTAATCAATTAAAAGATGGCATTCAGACATAAGATTAGCAATTTCAGTACTAGTTGGTTGTTCAGTAGATGAACCCTTCCAGTTAATGCATTCTACAGCATTACGGAAGACAACAGTTACACGGACATCATGGTATTGAAGAGCAATTAATGGGAGTGCTAAACCATTATTGCGATTGAACCAGAATTGAAGTGGAATATACATTTGGTACTTATCATAGTTTGAATCAGTAATAGTATATAATCTTGCATCATCACCAATCATCTTGGCATAACCACGTTCTTGACCAACAGCATGAGTTAATTCATACCAGACGTTGAGCCAATCGCCATATTGTTCATCAATCTTGGAACCACCAATTTCAATCTTGTAGGATTGAATCATAGCATGACCAAGTCTGCGTACAAATCCCCACTTCTTAG
>JACCEA010986598.1_pt1 | contig 14072 bp, 16 predicted proteins | sample 7449851 | NCBI WGS metagenome assembly JACCEA01 (sample SAMN15323453, study PRJNA562643) | freshwater metagenome | isolation source: river surface water | place: USA:Blue River Watershed | collected 2017-08-18 | reverse complement strand
GACCTGTACAACCAGACGCTGAAACTGGCGGATGCCGACCATGCCGCCGGCAAGCCCTTTCTGCTCCAGCTGATGACGACCTCCAACCACCGGCCCTATACCTATCCGGAAGGACGCATCGACATCGCCTCGGGCGACGGCCGCGAAGGTGCGGTGAAATACACCGACTGGGCCATCGGCGACTTCCTTGCCAAGGCCAGACAGAAGCCCTGGTTCAACGACACGCTGTTCGTCTTCGTCGCCGATCACTGTGCCGGCAGTGCGGGGAGCGAGGATCTGCCGGTAGCCAACTATCACATCCCGCTGTTCATCTATGCGCCGCAGCAGATCGCCGCACGCGAGGACGCCCAGCTGGCCAGCCAGATCGACCTGGCGCCGACACTGCTCGGCCTGCTCAATCAGGACTACGTCTCGACCTTCTACGGCCGCAACCTGCTGCAGGCCAATCAACTGCCGGCACGCGTGCTGATCGGCAACTACCAGCACCTCGGGCTGTTCGACGGAAAGGACCTGGCCATCCTCAGCCCCCGCCAGGGCATGCGCCGCCACGATGATGCCCTGGGGCAAAGCATCGAGCGGCGCGTGGAGCGCAGCGACCCGCTGCTGCAACGCGACATCGACTACTTCCAGGCCGCCAGTCATGCCTTTCGCCAGCACCTGCTCGGCTGGCAGGGTAACCAGCCAGATCAGCGCGTGACACAGCACTGCACGGGCTCCCAGCCTCACTGCGCCAAGGCCCGCTCATGAGCCAGCCCTGCAGCACGAACAGCCGGCCCTATAACCGCTGGCTGTTTCTCGGCCTGCCCATCGGCCTGGGGCTGCTGATGCTATTGCCCGCCTTCACTCGTCTGGATTTTGCCCTGGCCGAACTATTCTACGTGCCGGGTGATGGCTTTATCGGCCGCCACAGCGCCTTTATCGAGGACTGGCTGCATGACCGGGCCAAGCAACTGGTGATCGCCGTCGGCGTACTGGTCATTGCCGGTTTTCTCGGCAGCCTGTGCCTGCAACGGCTGCGCCCCTGGCGTCGCCGGCTGGGTTATCTGGTGCTGGCCATGGCCCTGTCCACCAGCTTCGTCAACCCGCTGAAGACCCTGACGCGCATGCACTGCCCGTGGAGTCTCAGCCAGTTCGGTGGTGTGGAACAGTTCAGCGAGCTGCTCGGCCCACGCGCTGCTGCGGTCGAGAAAGGTGGCCGCTGCTGGCCGGGCGGTCATGCCGCCGCTGGCTTTACCCTGTTTGCCTTCTTCTTCGTCTGGCGCGACCGCCAGCCACGCCGCGCCCATGCGGCCCTGGTCAGCGCCCTGCTGCTGGGCGGAGTGTTCTCCCTGTCACGCATGATCCAGGGCGCGCATTTCCTCTCGCACAACCTGTGGACCGCCCTGTTCTGCTGGCTGATCTGTCTTGGCTGCTACCACCTGCTGCTGTACCGCCGCCCGCTCCAGAGCCGAACGCCTGCCGCCCCCGCCCTGAGCAACCCGCCGCTGCCCTGAAGCGCGGTTCAACTGGACCACCAAATCGCACCCATGAAAAAGCCCCGCACTAGGCGGGGCTTTTTCGTTACAGCAGGAGCCGGGTGGCTTACATCATGCCGCCCATGCCGCCCATGCCACCCATATCCGGCATTCCGCCGGCCGGCTTGTCTTCCACAATTTCGGCAACCATGGCTTCGGTGGTGATCATCAGACTACCGATGGAGGCGGCAGCCTGCAGAGCAGTACGGGTGACCTTGGCCGGGTCGAGGATGCCCATTTCGATCATGTCGCCGTAGGTGTCGGTCGCAGCGTTGAAGCCGAAGTTGCCCGAACCCTGCTTGACCTTGTCGACCACCACGCTCGGCTCGCCACCGGCGTTGGCGACGATCTGGCGCAGCGGCGCTTCAACGGCGCGACGCAGCAGAGCGATACCGACGTTCTGGTCTTCGTTGTCGCCCTTGAGGTTTTCGATGGCCTGCAGGGCACGTACCAGAGCAACACCGCCGCCAGGTACCACGCCCTCTTCGACGGCTGCGCGGGTAGCGTGCAGGGCGTCTTCAACGCGGGCTTTCTTCTCTTTCATCTCGACTTCGGTGGCAGCGCCGACCTTGATCACGGCAACACCGCCAGCCAGCTTGGCCAGACGCTCTTGCAGCTTCTCTTTGTCGTAGTCGGAAGAGGTTTCTTCAACCTGCTTGCGGATCTGCGCCACGCGGGCTTCGATATCAGCCTGCTGGCCGGCACCATCGATGATGGTGGTGTTTTCCTTGTTGATGACCACGCGCTTGGCGTTGCCCAGGTGCTCCAGACCGGCACCTTCCAGGGACAGACCCACTTCTTCGCTGATCACGGTACCGCCGGTGAGGATGGCGATGTCCTGCAGCATGGCCTTACGACGGTCGCCGAAGCCCGGAGCCTTGACGGCTGCGACCTTGACGATGCCACGCATGTTGTTGACCACCAGGGTAGCCAGGGCTTCGCCTTCGACGTCTTCAGCCACGATCAGCAGCGGACGACCGGCTTTGGCCACGGCTTCCAGCACCGGCAGCATTTCGCGGATGTTGGAGATTTTCTTGTCGACCAGCAGGATCAGCGGGCCGTCGAGCTCGGCCACCATGGTGTCCGGCTTGTTGATGAAGTACGGCGACAGGTAGCCACGGTCGAACTGCATGCCCTCTACGACGGACAGTTCGTTTTCCAGGCCCGAGCCTTCTTCAACGGTGATCACGCCTTCCTTGCCAACTTTCTCCATGGCTTCGGCAATGATGTCGCCGATGGAGCTGTCGGAGTTGGCGGAGATGGTGCCGACCTGTGCAATGGCCTTGGTGTCGGCGCACGGCTTGGCCAGTTCCTTGATCTGGGCAACGATGGCGATGGTCGCCTTGTCGATACCGCGCTTCAGATCCATCGGGTTCATGCCGGCAGCAACCGACTTCAGACCTTCGTTGACGATGGCCTGGGCCAGCACGGTAGCGGTGGTGGTGCCGTCACCGGCAGCGTCGTTGGCCTTGGAGGCCACGTCTTTTACCAGCTGAGCGCCCATGTTCTCGAACTTGTCTTTCAGTTCGATTTCCTTGGCCACGGATACGCCGTCCTTGGTGATGGTCGGAGCACCGAAGCTCTTGTCCAGCACCACGTTGCGGCCTTTCGGGCCGAGGGTGGCTTTAACGGCGTCAGCCAGGATGTTCACGCCAACCAGCATCTTCTTGCGAGCGGAATCGCCAAATTTGACTTCTTTAGCAGCCATGTTCTTGAACCTCTATGGAATTCGTTAAGTCAGGAAACGGAGCGGGAGGCGCTTAGGCTTCCAGAACAGCGAGAATTTCGTTCTCGGCCATTACCAGCAGGTCTTCGCCATCAACCTTGATGGTGTTGCTGCCGGAGTACGGGCCAAACACCACTTTGTCACCGACCTTGACGGCCATCGGACGGACTTCGCCGTTGTCCAGCACGCGACCGGTGCCAACAGCAACGACTTCACCCTGATTCGGCTTCTCGGCAGCGGAACCCGGCAGCACGATGCCGCCAGCGGTCTTGGTTTCTTCTTCGCTGCGACGAATCACGACGCGGTCATGCAGAGGACGAAGCTTCATTGTCGATCTCTCCTTGGAGGTGGTTTCAACGGCCGGTGCCTGCACCGGCGGGTTAGTAAAGTCCGGCGGAGCCGGGAGCGGCAGGCAGTGCCTACCGCGGAAGTCTGATCTGCCGACGTGGCAGAAACCTTGCGGTGACAGCTACATAAGGGCGTATAGAGGCATTTCAAGGGCAGGGCGAAAAAAATTTCGCACAGTGCTCAGTCGTCCCGGCGCTGAAACTCGCCCTCAATCACGTTCGGTCGGGTCTGTCCATGACGTGCCTGCGGGTCATCGAAGAAGGCACGCTGGCGCTCTGCCTGGGCAATCATGCGCTGGCGCAGATTGCCGATCAGCAGGCGACGGGTGAAGGGCAGCAGGCACAGCAGGCCAAATACATCGCTGATGAAGCCCGGCAACAGCAGCAGACCGCCACCGACGGCAATCAGCAGGCCTTCCAGCATTTCCTGCTCGGGCAACTCGCCACGCGCCAGCCGCTCGCGAGCACGCCAGGCAGTGGCCAGGCCGGCGACGCGCAACAGCACACTGCCGAGAATGGCGGTGCCTATCACCAGCAACAGGGTTGGCAGCACGCCGATGGCGCTACCCACCTGAATCAGCACGGCCAGTTCGATGACCGGGAACAGCAACAACAGAAAGAGAAAGAATCGCATCAGGGTTTCCTTGCGCCACAACGACGAGCGGTATTCAGCAGATGGCGGCGGGACCAGCCAAGTTCAACCCTCGACGGCGCCGCCGGTCGGCCAGACTTCGGCGCGGGCCAGTGCTACCAAGGCCTGGCGCACTTCCAGCGGGCTATTGCAGGATGTTGCGAAGGGCAGCCTGTGCAACATTGCCCCGATCCGCAGGTGGAACCCTTCACTGTCGATACCGACCAGCTCGGCCGGCTCATCCGCCGGCAGGCCGGCCAGAGTCACGTAGTGGGCCAGCGCGGCAGCATGATCGGCATTCATATGCTCGACCATGCCCGCCTCGCTCTCACCGGCAAAGGGATTGGCTAGTTCCACCTGATCGTGCCAGTGGATCGCCCCAAAACCGCCGATGAAACGCCAGCGCGCCGGTTCAAGCCGCCAGAAATCGAAATCATGGGCGCGGTGGTAGTCACGCGACTGCGGAAAATAGCGGTAGTAGCGGGCAGCAGCGGCCTCGATGGCCGCCTCGTCGATCAGTTGCCGGGCCTCGGCCAGCAGGGTCAGGCGCCCCGCGGCCTGAACGTCGGCGGCACCGCGCTCGCCGACCAGCAGCGAACACCTCCCATCCTGCTGCAGGTTATGGGTGTGCTGGGCGATGCGGCTGATCAGGATCAGCGGGCAGCCTTGAGCATCCAGGCAATAGGGCACCACGGAGCCGAAAGGAAAGCCCGGCATGGCCTTGGAATGGGTCGAGAGCACGCCGCGGTATTCCTTGAGCAGCAATTCTCGGGCATGCTTGGCCGGCTTAATGCTCACCTTGTGACTCCTTGACCAGAATCCGTCATAAACGGACGGGTGTTCGCCTGATTATCCACGGACACCGGCAAGGCTCTTCGTAGATGTTTGTGGGGGATTTAACCATGCAATTGCAAGATAAAGTCATCATCATCACCGGCGGCTGCCAGGGCCTGGGCCGCGCCATGGGCGAATACCTGGCCGCCAAGGGCGCCAAGCTGGCGCTGGTTGACCTCAACCAGGAAAAACTCGACGAAGCCGTGGCCGCCTGCAAGGCCGCCGGTGGCGATGCCCGTGCCTACCTGTGCAACGTGGCCAACGAAGAGCAGGTGACCCACATGGTCGCTCAGGTCGCTGCCGACTTCGGCGCCATCAACGGCCTGGTCAACAACGCCGGCATCCTGCGCGACGGCCTGACCATCAAGGTCAAGGACGGCGAAATCAGCAAGATGAGCCTGGCCCAGTGGCAGTCGGTAATCGACGTCAACCTGACCGGCGTGTTCCTCTGCACCCGCGAAGTGGCGGCGAAGATGATCGAACTGAAGAACCAGGGCGCGATCATCAACATTTCCTCCATCTCCCGCGCCGGCAACATGGGCCAAGCCAACTACTCCGCGGCCAAGGCCGGCGTAGCGGCCGACACCGTGGTGTGGGCCAAGGAGCTGGCACGCTACGGCATTCGCGTGGCCGGTGTGGCCCCGGGCTTCATCGAAACCGAGATGACCGGCAGCATGAAGCCGGAAGCCCTGGAGAAGATGACCGCCGGCATCCCGCTGCGCCGCATGGGCAAGCCGACCGAGATCGCCCACTCGGTGGCCTACATCCTGGAAAACGACTACTACACCGGTCGTGTTCTGGAGCTGGATGGCGGCCTGCGTCTGTAACGGCGCTCGTCAGCATGAAAAAGCCCCGCTTCGGCGGGGCTTTTTCATGCTCGGCCATTACCAGCCGACGCCAACACCGATCAGATAACGACGCTCTGACTGTGTGCCACTGAACCCGCGGATCTGGTCCAGCTCGTAGAGCAGCGACAGCCGAGCCCAGTCATTGAGTCGATATCTCAGCCCCATTTCACCATCGAGGATGTAATCGACCTCATCGATGGTCGGCATGGCCATTTCGGCATTACTGTAAAACTCCAGTCGCGTGCCCCAGAGCAGGCGTTTGTAATCCAGCTGTATGGACCAGAGATCAAATGCAACGTCCTGCACCTCGGAATCCAGCTGCGCACGACTGAACTGCCCGACCAACTCAAAACGCCCCAGTTCATTGTCCCAGAAGCGATAGCCAGGTCCGGCGCCATACACGCGCTGCCGGGAGATATCCTCAAACTCATCTTCTTGCTGGTCATAGCTGGTCCGCCAATACCAGCTATCCGTAAAAAAACGGTCCAGGTCGTACTCCACTTCCCAGTTGTCGTCTTTTTTCTCGTCGTTCTTGGTTTCACGCTCCAGCTGGCCGCTGGCCACATGGCGCCAGAGGCCATGACTCATACGCGTATCGCCCTTGAGTTTGAGCTCGTCGGTGTCGTCTTCGTTGCGCTCCAGATCGAGTTTGGCATCCAGGTTGCCTTCCCAGACCCGGTCGGCAATCACTTCACGCGGCGGAATCAGTTGCTGCACATCAGCCAGCGGCATGACCAGTTCCTTGCCATTGACCACTCGCACCATGCCCGTACCGGCCGCCTCCAGCCGTTCACTGGCCAGGGTTTCGGTGAGGTTGCGCTTGACCAGTAGCGGCTTTTCCGAACGCAGCGTGTCAATATCCTTCCAGTCGATGGTCACCTGTCCGGCATAGCGGGTTTTCAGCACCAGCTTGCCGCCATCCATCAGCACGATAGTGCCCGTCATACGATCACCGTTATCCAGCCATACGGTGTCGGCCCACAGCGTTCCCGACAGGCACAGGCCCAGCAACAACAGAATTCCACGCATGCTTATTGACCACGATTCCAGCAAAATCAGAGCGTGCAAGGATGCCCCTCCGGGTACAGCCACAGCAAGCGCCGATCAGCGCCGCGCGGCGCTGTACCTGACGCTGACACAGATCCCGGCAGGCCAGGTCACCAGCTATGGTGAACTGGCGGCACGCGCCGGACTGGGCAGAGCGGCACGCTGGGTCGGCCGCACCCTCAGTCAGTTGCCCGACGACACGGCCCTGCCGTGGCATCGCGTGGTTGCGGCCGGTGGTCGGCTGAGTCTGCCGGTCGGTAGCCCTGCCGGAGATGAGCAGCGTGCCCGCCTGAGAAGCGAAGGCGTGAGCATCCACAACGAACGGGTGGACATGCATCGCCACGGGTGGCGCTGAATACCCTCAGAGGTTAGAGTGCGCCCTTTGTTTTTGCCTGTAGCTTAAAGCCCATGCCCCGTCGCTCCTGGCGCGCCGCCCTCGCCACCTATGCCAATCCGGCCACTCTGGTGCTGCTCATTCTGGGCTTCGCTGCGGGCCTACCGTACATGCTGGTGTTTTCCACCCTCTCGGTGTGGCTGCGCGAAGCCGGCGTGTCGCACCAGACCATCGGTTACGCCAGCCTGATCGGCCTGGCCTATGCCTTCAAATGGGTGTGGTCGCCCATGCTCGACCAGTGGCGCCTGCCGGTGCTCGGCCGCCTGGGGCGCCGCCGCTCATGGCTGATCCTTTCGCAGGTGCTGGTGGCCGGCGGCCTGCTGGGCATGGCCCTGATCGATCCGCGCGAACACCTGTCCTGGCTGATTGCCGTGGCCGTGGTGGTGGCCTTCGCCTCGGCCACCCAGGACATCGCGGTCGATGCCTATCGCCTGGAAATCGCCGACGACACTCACCAGGCAGCTCTCGCCGCCAGCTATATGGCGGGCTACCGGGTTTCCGCCCTGCTCGCAACCGCCGGCGCGCTCTATTTCGCCGGCTGGTTCGGCTCCACCGGCACCAGTTACTCCTACGGCGCCTGGGCCGGAACCTACGCCCTGTTTGCCCTGCTGATGCTGCCCGGCCTGCTGACCTGCCTGTGGATGCGCGAGCCGGCAGTGTCCCTGCGCACCCAGCGCGCCGCCGCCCGCTACGGGCTGAGCCATCAGCTGGTATCGGTGCTGGTACTGATCATCCTGCTGGTGTCACTGCCGGCCTTCTTCACCCAACTGCTGCGCAGCGAGCTGTTCAGCAGCGACTTCGATCTGCATCAGCTGCTGCTGGAAGACCGCGCCTTTTTGCGTGCCCTGATGTACGGCGTGCTGACTGCCCTGTGCCTGTCCAGCCTCGGCCGTCGCGGCCTGGCGCCGGTGCTCACGCCGGTCAACGACTTCGTGGTGCGCTATCGCTGGCAGGCCCTGGCCCTGCTGGGGCTGATCGCCACCTACCGCCTGTCCGACACCGTGATGGGCGTGATGGCCAACGTCTTCTATATCGACCTGGGCTACAGCAAGGAGCAGATCGCCAGCATCAGCAAGCTGTTCGGCCTGCTCATGACCCTGTTCGGTGCAGGTCTTGGGGGGGTGCTGATCGTGCGCTTCGGTATCCTGCCGATCCTGTTCATCGGCGGTGTGGCCTCGGCGGCGACCAATATCCTGTTCGCGCTGATGGCGGGCATGGGTGCCAACGTCGACATGCTGGTGGTCACTATCGGCTGCGACAACTTCAGTTCCGGCCTGGCCACGGCGGCCTTCGTCGCCTACCTGTCGAGCCTGACCAGCCTGAAATTCTCCGCGACCCAGTACGCGCTGCTCAGTTCGATCATGCTGTTGCTGCCGCGCCTGATCGGCGGCTATTCCGGAGCCATGGTGGAAAAGCTCGGCTACAGCCAGTTTTTCATGGTCACCGCGCTGCTCGGCATTCCCACCCTGCTGCTGATTCTCTGGCAGTGGCGCCAGCCGGCCGCAGCCGTGGCCGAGCCTGCTGCACCCGCCAACAATGGCGAGCACAGCGCCTGACGTCTCAGCGCCGGCTCAGGCCGGCTGCGGAGCCCGCTGGCAGATCGCAGCCAGCGCCCTGACCCAGGCCTCATGGGTATTCAGGCAAGGCACCAGCACCAGGTCTTCACCGCCTGCGGCGATAAACTGCTCCTTGCCGCGCTGACCGATCTCCTCCAGGGTCTCGATGCAGTCAGCAACGAAGGCCGGGCACATCACCAGCAGCTTCTTCACGCCCTGAGCGGCCAGTTCGTCCAGACGCGCCTCGGTGTAGGGCTCGATCCACTTGGCCCGGCCCAGGCGTGACTGGAACGCCACCGACCACTGCGCAGGCGCCAGCCCGGCACGCTCGGCAAAACCTTCACTGACGCGGTAGCACTGGGCGCGATAGCAGCTATCCAGCACGGCGCCCGTGGCACGCTGACAACAGTCGGCGCCCTTCAGGCAATGACTGCCCGTGGGGTCGGTCTTGTGCAGATGACGCTCCGGCAGGCCGTGATAGCTCAGCAGCAGGTGATCGAACCCCTGTTGCAGATACGGCCGTGCGCTCTCGGCCAGCGCATCCAGATACTCGGGCTGGTCATAGAACGGCGCAACGATGGACAGCTGCAGAGGCAACTGGTGCGCGGCGATCACCCGCCGCGCTTCGGCAATCGCGGTAGTCGTGGTGCTGTCGGCAAACTGCGGGTACAGGGGAGCAAAGGTCACCCGACGAATCCCCTGCGCGGCCAGGCGCTTGAGGGCAGACTCGATGGACGGCTCGCCATAGCGCATCGCCAGTTCCACCGGCCCCTGGGGCCAGTGCGGCTTGATCGCCTCGCACAGCTGACGACTGAGCACCACCAGCGGTGAGCCCTCCTCCCACCAGATCGACTGGTAGGCATGGGCCGAAGCCGCCGGGCGCTTGATCAGGATCAGCGACACCAGCAGCCGGCGCAGCGGCCAGGGCAGATCGATGACATGCGGATCCATCAGGAACTGATTGAGGTAGCGCCTCACGTCGGCCACTTCAGTGGAAGCCGGCGAACCCAGATTGACCAGCAACAACGCCTGTTGAGTCATGCAATTTCCTAATTCAGTGATGGCCAAGGAGATCGTCCAGGGCACTGTCCAGATCGGTAAACGAAAACCTGAAACCCGCTTCCAGCAGACGTCGCGGCACGGCACGCTGGCCGCCCAGCAACAGCACCGACAACTCGCCCAAGCCGACACGCAGCAACAGGCTAGGCAGCGGCAAGAAGGCCGGGCGACGCAACACGCGGCCCAGCGCCTGGGCAAAGGCCTTGTTGCGCACCGGCTGTGGCGCGCAGGCATTATAAGGACCGCGCGCCTGCGGGTGCTGCAAGAGAAAATCGATCAGGGCGATTTCATCCTGCAGATGAATCCACGGCATCCACTGCCGTCCCGCGCCGATCGGCCCGCCCAGGCCAAGGCGAAACGGCGGCAGCAGTCGCTGCAGAAAACCGCCATCGGCGGCCAGCACCAGGCCGGTTCGCAGCAATACCACGCGCAGCCCCAGTGTTTCGGCACGCAGCGCGGTTTCCTCCCAGGCGCCACAGAGCTGACTGGCAAAATCCTCGCTGACCGGTGAATGCTGCTCGTCCAGTTCGCGCTCACCACCGTCGCCATACCAGCCCACCGCCGAGCCCGACAGCAGCACCTGCGGTCGCTGCGGCAACCCCTCCAGCCAGGCCAGCAATTGCTCGGTCAGCTGAATCCGACTGGCCCACAGCAACGCCTTGCGCTTGCGCGTCCAGGGTCGGTCGGCAATCGGCGCTCCCGCCAGGTTGACCACCGCGTCCGGCACGTCCTGATCCAGCTCATGTAGATCACCGATACCACGCACCGCGCTGCCACACAGCGCCGGGATCCGTTCAGGCGTGCGACTCCACACGGTCAGGCGATGGCCGGCCGCCAGCCAGTGACGGCACAGCGCCCGACCGATCAACCCGCTACCACCGGTCAGCAAGATATGCATGGCATCCTCCTCGCATGGCGTGAACTGGCACTAGTCTGAGTATTGACGCCCCTGTGTCTCACGCCAGGCGCAACAGCGTCATTACTGAAAGGCAGGCACCTGCACCGCACATTCCTGTACATTAAATACGAATTGTACAGGTAACGTCTAAACAATACGCTTGGACGATTGATTGCGAGGTCAACCATGAACACCCCGATCGCCATCATCGGCACCGGACTCGCCGGGCTCTCTGCGGCCCAGGCCTTGAGTGCCGCCGGTTTGTCGGTAACGCTTTTCGACAAGAGTCGCGGCAGCGGCGGACGCATGGCCAGCAAGCGCAGCGAAGCCGGTTCCCTCGACCTGGGCGCGCAATACTTCACCGCCCGCGACCGTCGCTTTGCCGAAGCCGTGCAGCAGTGGCGCCAGCATGGCTGGGTCGACAACTGGCACCCCGCGCTGTATCAGGCCCGCAACGGGGCGCTCGCCCTGTCCGCCGACGAACAGGAGCGCTGGGTCGCTACTCCGCGCATGAGCGCCCTGACCCGCGCCCTGCTCGGTGGCCACCAGGTGCACTTCAGCTGTCGCATCAGCGAGGTATTCCGCGGCGAGCAGCACTGGACCCTGCTCGATACCGAAGGCAACAACCACGGCCCCTTCAGCCACGTGATAGTCGCCACGCCAGCACCGCAGGCCAGCACCCTGCTCAGTGCCGCGCCCAAGCTGGCGGCCTTGGCCGCCAGTGTGCCGATGGAGCCGACCTGGGCCGTGGCGCTGGGCTTTGCCCAGCCACTGGAAACACCGGTACAGGCCTGCTTTGTCGAGGACAGCCCGCTGCAGTGGCTGGCACGCAACAATAGCAAGCCAGGTCGCCAGCACCCGCAGGACTGCTGGGTGCTGCACGCCACCAGCAGTTGGACACGCCAGCATGTCGACAGCAGCAAGGAAGCAGTCATCGATCAGTTGCGCGGCGCCTTTGCCGAACTGATCGGCTGCGCCGTGCCGGCTCCCAGCCTGAGCCTCGCTCATCGCTGGCTGTATGCCCGCCCGACTCAGGCCCATGAATGGGGGGCCCTGGCCGACATTGACCTGGGTCTGTACGTCTGTGGCGACTGGTGCCTGTCTGGTCGGGTCGAGGGTGCCTGGCTGAGCGGCCAGGAGGCTGCGCGCAAACTGCTGGAGCAGCTGTGAAACCCGCCAGTAACCATTTCAACCCGGAAAAGCTGCTGCTCTCGAAGTGGACAGCGCGCCAGCCGCAGAACCGCGAAAAGCACTTTCTGGTCAGCGAACTGCCGCGCAATGAGGAAGGCGAACTGCTGCAGGTCGAATTGCAGGCGGTGCTGAGCCGGCGCAGCGAACTGATCGACTGGCGCGAGCTGCGCGACAGCGAGCGCTGGCAAATCGGCTGGAAGTGATCAGGCCTTGTTCGGCGCCTGCTGCACAGCGGGTTCATCCCGCTCGTGCAGTTGCCGCCAGAGTTCCGCCGCCTCGCTGAACTCGGTCCCGGCATCAGCATCCAGCGCATCGAGATCGTAGCGACTCAGGCAACCCTCACCGAGAGTGGCAGGCGCCTGTGCGGCGGCCTTGTCCAGAGGACCTGCCATCAGTACACGACATCCGGCTGATGGCGGTCATGCTCGGAAAACTGGCACATTGCCCGCAGCACATCATGCCGGCTGATCTCCCCGACAAAGCGGCCATCCTCCAGAACCGGCAGGCGGCGGCGATGTTCATGACTGAACAGTGCGGCCACGTCGAGAATGCTGCTTTGCGCCGAAACGGTCTCGACCTCGACCGTCATGCAACTGCCCACCTGACCGCCCGCTTCCTCGTGGTAGATCCCCGTGAGAATGGCGCGCAGGCAGTCACCGTCGGACAGATAGCCAAGCAGGCCGCCATGTTCGTCCAGCACTGCCAGCCCCGACGTGCGGTGCTCGAGCATGCGCTCGACCGCCACGAACACATCCTGATCGGCACGCAGGGTTGGCAGATGGGTCGACATGTAATCCCGCACCCGCAGCGACTTGAGCATGACACACCTCCCCAGACAGACGATCTGGCGTCAGTCGAACACCACCGTCTTGTTGTCGTGCACCAGTACACGATCTTCCAAGTGATAGCGCAGGCCGCGCGACAGTGCCATCTTCTCCACGTCCTTGCCCAGACGCACCATATCCTCGATGCTGTCGCGGTGGGTCACGCGCACCACGTCCTGCTCAATGATCGGCCCGGCATCCAGCTCGTCGGTAACGTAGTGACAGGTGGCACCAATCAGCTTGACCCCGCGCAGCGAAGCCTGGTGGTAGGGCTTGGCTCCGACAAAGGACGGCAGGAAGCTGTGGTGGATGTTGATCACCCGCTGCGCATAGTCGCGACACAGTGACGGCGGAAGAATTTGCATATAACGCGCCAGCACCACGCAATCGGCGGAATGCTCGCCGATCAGGCGGCTGACTTCGTCGAAGGCCGGCTGCTTGTTCTGCGGATCGACCGGAACATGGAAATAGGGAATGCCGTGCCATTCCACCATGCTGCGAAGATCGTCATGGTTGGAGATCACGCAGGGAATCTGGCAGTCCAGTTCGCCGCTGTGCCAGCGGTGCAGCAGGTCCGCCAGGCAATGCGACTCCTTGCTGGCCATCAGCACTACGCGCTTCTGCACCGCCGAATCGGTCACCCGCCACTGCATGGCGAACTCCTTGGCAATGGGTGCAAAAGCCTGACGGAAACCGTCGAGATCGAACGGCAGCGAGTCGGCACGAATTTCGTGACGCATGAAGAACCAGCCACTCTGATTATCCGAGTGGTGACTGGCTTCGGTAATCCAGCCGTTATAGGTGGCGAGAAAGTTACTCACCTTGGCGACAATACCCACGCGATCAGGACAGGCAATCACCAAACGAAAAGTGCGCATGCACAAACTCCAGACTCTTCAGCAAGGCGGCCATTCTAGCCAGCACCAGGCTTTTGTGCAGCACTGCTTGCCGACAATTGCTTCAATCTTTGTGCGGGCATCTGCCACTGGATGACATGGATTAACTTCTCTTAATACGAAATTAACTTCATACCAGTTGTATAAAAGTTAAAACCGGGAATTTACAGGGCACTCCGGCCTGACTACTATGCATAACACTTGACCACCCTCCGTCGAATCATTAGGTGCATACATGTCGCTGATTAATGAATACCGCGCTACCGAAGAAGCCATCAAAGAACTGCAAGAGCGCCTGAAGAACCTG
>JACCEA010244704.1_pt1 | contig 14074 bp, 12 predicted proteins | sample 7449851 | NCBI WGS metagenome assembly JACCEA01 (sample SAMN15323453, study PRJNA562643) | freshwater metagenome | isolation source: river surface water | place: USA:Blue River Watershed | collected 2017-08-18 | reverse complement strand
TTTCAGATTGTGTTTGTATTTGTGGAGCTGCTGCTGATGCAACAGATGGAGGTGCTATATTTGCTGCACCTGACATTGCTCCACCTCCTCCACCACCTGGAACATTTACTGCATTGATTTGTTGAATACCCTTTACAGTTGCTGCGATTGCTGCTGCTACTGAAGCAACACCGGCAACTATTGTAGCAATACCTAACGGAGTTAAATATCCTGCTTTAGCTGCTGCCTTTTGTGTATTAATAATGATTGATGCAACACCTGCTGCTTGTTCAATTAACAAACCTGCAATTGCTAATCCTTTATTTTTACCTGCTAACTCTTGTAATGCTTTACCGAATCCACCATATAAGTTTGCAATCTGTAATTGTAAATCTTTTTTAGCTTGGAATTCAGCTTGGTCAATATTCTTTAAATTAGCTTTATGTGTAGTTTCAATTGCTTCTAATTCAGTTGCATTATCTTTTGCTTTTAACTTTTGTGCTTCATATGCATCGTTTTCTAATACTCTTTGTTGGTCAAAGTATTCAGCAGTACCTTCTGTTAATGCTTTTAATCTTGCTTCATCTAATTTTAACTGAGAATCTAATTCTTTTGCTCTTGCATCTGTTTTAATCTTATCTAAATCATTCTCTAAACCATTTGCTAATGCTTTTCTTAATTCATTCTTTTCAGTTTCAGATTTCTTAATGAATTCCTTATCTTTCTCTAAATCAGCTAAATCTTTATCGTATTTAGATTGTCTTTGTGCTAATGCTTTCTCTGTTTCATCTTTGATTGCATTATCTCTGATTTCTTTTTCTTTAGCTGCAAATTCTTCTTTTGCTTTTAAAGTATCTTCATCTATCTTCTTTTGTTGTTCAGCAAAACCTGTTGTAGATTTAATATATTCAGCTTCTGCAGAAATCTTATCTGCTTGAAGAGTTTTATATTCAGCACTATCCTTTTTGTATAATTTTTGCTTCTCTTCAATATCTTTAATCTTAGCATCATAAGATAACTTAGCAAATCTTTTCTCAACATCTAATTTCTCTTGTTCAGTTTTTGCTAATGCTAATGCTTCTTCTTTTAATTTTGCTAATTGTGCTTCATCTAACTTATTCTCTGCTTCTAAAAGTTTAATCTTTTCTTCTAATGCTTTCTTAGCAGCTTCATTTCTCTCTTTTAGATTTTCTTTTTCAGTTTTAGTTAATTTCTTTGTACCTGCTTCAAATCTTTCTGATGTTGCATTATACGCATCAACAGTCTTAGACCATCCACCTTTTAATTGTTCCCAACCTTCCTGAATTTCTTTTGTATCTAAAGTGAATATACCTTTTAGAACTTTACCAACACCTGCTCCTGCTTCTTTAACTAATGTAAATAACGCAACTAATGATGAATAGAATACTTTAACACCATTTGTTACATATGGTAATGCTTTAGTTGCTAAACTAACAAAACTATCAATTAATGGAGTTAATGCTTCAAATATACCACCTAAGATTCTTTCAAATCCAATTAATAATGGTTCTAACTTTTTACCTGCACCTTCTACATTTGCAAATGCTGCAACTAATCCACCAATAGCAGATACTACAACACCAATACCCAATGCTTTCCATGCAGCACCTAATGATTGTGTTGCAACTTTAACAGAGTTTAATCCTTTACCTAATGCTCCTAATGGACCAGGTGCAGATTCTAATGTATCAAATAAATCCTTCGATGCAGCTTCTGATGCTTTTAACTTATCTGTTAAATCATCAATTTCATTAAATTTAGCTTTCCATTCAGATGAACCTTCAGGTAAATTTCTTAACTCCTTCTTGGCTCTACGAATTTGCGCACCCAAACCTTCTAATTTAGTTTCAGCAGGTTGAGTATCTACATCTACTTGGACTTTAATTTTCTTATCAGCCATAATCTTTTAATTTTTTCAAATCCATTACGCCAGGATGTTGGCATTTCATATTTACCTTTTGCTATTTCAACCCTTTCAGATACATTATAAAAATTACCTGAATTTAAAGTATCAATAATATTCTTAATCATATAACAATTTAATTTTCTTATCTATTTAATGAACCTTGCAATATTGGTCCTAATAATTGAACAGAACATTCGCCTGTTTTAACACTATAATCATTTATTGCTCTTAAATGGTACATATTTCCTCTCCATTCGATTATATCGTTTAGGTTTAACTTAGTATAGTCAGCAAATGGAATAATCGCAGATGCGTTTATTAATCTCGTTACAGGGTTATATAATAACGAAACATAATTATCCCAATATGTTGAATACAAAGAACCTGAAGGTGCTACACCATATGCAGCATTTTCATTATTGAATAATAAAGAATTACTTCCATCAGTTGGGAAGCTTCCTGTTACTACATTGTAGTTATCGAAATAAGGGAATGTAGTTATCTCTTGCGCTGTTCCAAATTTATCTTCCACATACCAACTTTCACAACTTACTTGTCCATTGTAAAAGAATAATCTCGGCAATACTCTCGCCGGGTCATAGTTAATACTACTGATATAAGAAGGAATATTTATTTTAATTTTCTGAGCCATATATTAACATTGTTGTCTAAATGATAAAGTTCCATCACTACCTATATATCCTGCGTAGTAAGTTGCACCAGCAGAAGGTCTATAATATTTGTATGCATATCCTCCACCGTTAAATCCAGTAGTTAATTCTGGATCTGTAAAGAATCTAGTTACATTTAATGGATTAGATGAAGCTGCATATAATGTTGTTGGATAGAAATAAACAGAAGAACATGCAGTAGTTGTTGAATTAAAGTTATATCCAGTACCACCAATTTGATATTGATATGATTGTACAGGATTGTAACCTGCAACAGAGCCAGATAAACCAGTTCCTGGAACATAATATAAAGGAGAAGATGCAAATGTTGTTTTAACATCTAAAGTTCCCTGTGAATAGAAGTTCGTTGTATCAATATAATATGATTTAGCATATTCTCTACCTGCTCCTTTTGCGAATTGTTGTGAGATATAATCGTTATCTAAACTATCACCAAAAGTTAATTTGTTTACAGCAAGGTTATTTGCTGGTGTTACATCCCATTTCTGATTTAAATCAATCCAATTATCAAATGAAACTACTCTACCTTTATTATACCAATTATTAAAAGTTTCTACAATAAAGTGATTAGGTTTAGTTTTATCAGGATAAATTACTAAATGAAATTTTCTTTGTAAACCAATAATAAAATCAATCAATTTAATACCTGATGTTCCATAAGGCATATTCAATGCAATATCCATCACTCTATCATCTGCTGCTTGTCTAACCTTTGTAATAGATAAATAAGATTTAGTATTATCACCTTTATCTAATGTTACAGTTGGTGATGCAAGAGAACCATTATATTTTGTTTGTCTTATACCAAAATAATAATATCCTGCACTTAATTGTGTAGATGTTACGAATTGAGTTGAAATATCATATGTGAAATCAATACTTCCAGTTCTACTTAATTGTGTTTGAGTAAAGAATGTATTGAAATTCGTTAATTGTGTTGTATATCCACCTGCTGGCGTTGAACCTGTTTCCCACATTACCAATTCCCATGTCGTAGGTAAATTATTGATAGATGATGATATATTTACATTCAAATTCAATACACCTTGCAATTTAGTAGCTTGGTTTACTTTATAACTTCCACTTAAAGAAATAAAATTCTGTGGGTCACTTTGTATATTATACCAAGGCAATGTTGTTACGGTTGCATCTGGTATAACTAAGTTAGTCATATTACTACCTGAAATTGGTCCTATCTTAATTTGTCCATAAGTTTCCAAATCAATATTAGAATACTCAGGATATTTTAATGAGTTATTTAAAAACAAATAAACATCATCAAACCATGCTTGATTTAAAAATGAAGATGAATAAGTATATCCAGCATAATCAAAGATTGAATCCCAAACTATTTTTGCTTTAATAGCAGGTTTGAAATCCATTACTGACATTGCACCATCTATTGTATTAATTCCTAATGCAGAATTATTAGAAGTAAATGCCCATGCATTACCATAATCTGCTAAAGGATAAACAACAGCACCACTAAATAAATTACCATTCCAACTTGCTGAAATATTATTAAAAGATGATGTGTGGTTATATTGAGTTAAATTAGTTAATGAAGTTAAGAATGTATTATTTACAATCTTAGCAAAAGAAGAAAGTGTACCAAATATAGTTACCTCATATGAATCAACTGCTTTAGATTGAAACATATTTACTTTGTTCAATTGCAAGTATCCATTAATCAAATACACACCATTAAAGTCCAAATAACATGGAACTTTTACATTGGTTGCAAATAGGAATGGATTCTCAATAGAGATATCATAAACATGCTCAAAGAAAGCATTGTTTACTTTTGTTCCAGGCAAAGTAATTTGACGAGTAAAATCAGAAGGTAAAGTTCCAATATCAAAAAGTCCTGTTACATTATTTGATATCTTTAAATCTTCATCCTGAAATACATCTAATTGTTGCCCATCTGCAATTAAACGATAGGTAATGTTTTGTGTAGATATAACTCCCATATTAGAATATTAACTTGTATGATTGTCCGTATTTGAATACAAATTGGTATTGTATTAAATGGTCAACTACTCCTGTTTTAAATGTTACATTTGATGTTTCTATACTCAATGGTCTTACAAACATATTTGCTTCATCATATAACCAATAAATCTCATCACTTGCCATCATTTGCTTAAATATATCATTATAAGATTGAGGTATAAAGAATGAGTTTACAGATATTGTTGAGTTTGCATCTACAATATAGTTTTTATTTGAACTATCTTGCTTAGCATACGATAATGATGAACCTTGCCATGTTCCTAATTGTGGTTGGAAATTTCTTTTTTGTACATCGAAACTTTCTTTACTTACCATATAGAAATTAAACCAATCAAATTGACCTAATCTATTCTTCCACATTACTCTTATATTAGGATATTTTTGTATACAATCAATATTGAATTGAATACTTTGTCCTAATGGAGTTGTATCAGCATATGCCTGTATTGTATATGAAGAATAACTTCCAGATAATGGGAAACCACTTTGTGCAGGTGCTTGTGGATAAGAAACGATTTGTGCAGAAGAACTTTCGTTTGAAGTTAATGCAATTTCAGATGTTTGTCCTGCTGAAGTATAAACTAACTTTGTAGGTTGAGTTCCACCAGTTACACCAACATAAACTCCTGCGTATCCTTTATTATCAATGAATACAGATTGTGTTGCCGGTCCATCTGTCATTAAAGGCCAGAAAGCAGATGATGCAGTTATGTTTTGTCCAATTGCATCCTGATTCATTAAACCATATCCATCTAATGCTTTATAAGTTGCAGATTTAACATGCGAACCTGTAACAAATACACTTCCTGATAACCATCTACCATAGAAATCTACTGCAACATACTCAACATTAGAAGGGTTATTATATAATGTATCTGCTAAAGTAGAATTAATAATCTTAGATATGTCAAAAATACCTACATTACTTGCGTTAGGATATTTTACAATCGTATAATTAGGAAGTGATGATGATTGAAACTGAGAACCAGTCCAATAGTATAATTCACCGATATATTGAAAAGATGCCGATGTTAATAGTTGTGCAGAACTCTCAGCTACCGTAAATGGCATTGGAGATTGTGCTAATGAAACTACTGCTGGCGTTTGTGTAATTGAAATGCTCATAATAATTTATAAATTATATTATTAATAACACCTCTACTGATTTCTATAATTGATACTTACTCTTCAGCTTCCATTCTGTTGAGATTATCTTCAATCTGTGCTATTAAATTATCACCTACCATATCAACCAATTCATCGAATGCTCTGATGAAGTTTGGGTCTTTTAGGGCTTGGTCAACAAAATTAATTTTATCTGGAACATTTCTAGTCTTACCATTTCTAACTGTTCTACTCACAGTCGGGTCATTCCAATACATTCCATACTCAGCACCTTCCGGAGCATAATCTAAAGTGATGGTAAGTGATTTAGATTTTATATCTCTACTACCCACACCTTTAACATCCAACATTGTATTGATGTTGTTTGCTCTTCTAATTGCTCTTTTTAGATTACCAGTTTTAACAGGTGCTTTGTTAGCAACCGTTCTGGACATTACATCTGCAAGAGATTTAGTTTTGGTTACTATATCGTTAAGAGTAGGCATTACTTAGTCCCGAATCTATTTAAATAAAATTGTGCATTCTGATAAACTTCTGCATCAGATAATTGTCTATTATAAAATAAATAAGCACATATTCTACCTGTCCCATGTCTTGTAGATACAGCACTATCGTAATTTAAATAAATAACTCCTGTTAGAGAATTACCTCTTGTTCTAGTTGTAGTATCAGTTGCTTTTAAAATATTATTAGTATATGTGTTATGCAAATTACTACCATTTGTACTGAAAGTATACACATTCGGAAATCTCATATATTCTGTCCAACCACTTGCAGGTTGTTGAGTGTTTCCTGGTAATGTTCCAAAAGATGCACCTGCTTGTAAAATTGGAATTAAATAGTTATTTGAACTTACAAATTGTTGTGCCCATAAAAATCCATTATTTGCAGGTCTATATCCAGGCCATGCACCAGCATCAGATGTCCAGTTTGCAGATGGGTTAGCATCTGTTCCTGGAGTTACTACTACTTGAACTGTAAAAGATGCACTGAAAAATGCAGTATACGATAAAGTAGATGTAGTATTACTGGTTAAATTTAAACAACCACCAAATGCAGGTGACCAGTTAACTGCCCCTGTAATTGAACCCGTAATACCTGGTTCGGCTCTTACTAAATTATAAAATGTATTTGCTGTGGTTATACTACCTGTTCCTTGAGCTGGTAAATAACATTCTGTATTACCAAAATCAAACCATACATATAATCCATCAGTAACTACACTACCTTGCTCTACTCCTACTGCTGTAAACATATTATTTTAAGTTTTTAACATTTGCTGCCATTAAGTTAGTTGTATCAAATGAAATCATTGATATCAAATCTATCGCTGAACCAGTAGCAGTTGCTTGCATATCTAAACCTGATGGGAATAAGATTGAAGGTGCAAATGTAACACTACCAGTTCCTGGTCCTACTTGTTGTTTAATCAATAAGTTAATTGTTTGTCCTGCTCTAATTGCAGAAGGTGCAATATGTGTTGTTGAAGCTGAAGGTAAAGTTAATACGAATTGATTACCTGCATTCATATCAATAGATGCAGTATTTGCTACTACTGATAATGTAATTGGTAAACCACTCATACTACCTGTCACTTGCAAACTACCACTAATACTTGCAGTACCTGCGTAAGGGAATGTAGAACCACCACCTCCACCAGAGCCAGTATTAACTGTCAATGCGAATGTAGAACTATCAGCCTTAGTAAATGTAATTGTGTTAAGATTTACAGATGCAGTTACTAAGAAACTACCTGTATTTATAGAACCACCAAACGATGAAGTAGGTGCCAATGATGTTTTACCACTTGCATTACCTACCCAAACATATCCATTTGGTAAACTTGCAGTTAAATCATTTTGTACAATTAATGAAGAAGAAACAAATAATCCTCTTGTCATTATTGGTAATTCGCCAACACCATTACCGATACTCATAAATGGTGAGTAACTAAATGTATTATCTATTGCATTAAATAAAATGCCTGTTGGAGTTGGTTGAATAAATAAATCTTGCACATATGAGAAATCTTCTGCAGCAACTCCGATGTGGAAATCAGCTGATTGTGTACCATACATATTGAAAGATACATTACCATCTGCAGATGTACCTAATATTGTTCCTTTATAAACTGAACCGAATTGTAAATCACCTAATTGTATTGTTTGTGATTGAGATACAAACATACTTCCACTTATAGTTTGATTTCCTATAAATGTATTACTTCCAGTTGTTGCGTAACTTCCAGTTTTAGCATTTAAACTATTTATAGAAGCTTGCGCTGATTGAGTAAATGCGTTTATGTTTACAACAGATGTATTCAAACTAGCTGTTGTTGCTTCTATATTAGTTAATCTAACATCTGCTGAAGATGTAAATCCATTAATGTTACTAACAGATGTATTTAAACTTGCAGTAGTTGTTTCTAAATTATTTAATCTTACACCAGCACTTTGAGTGAACTGATTTAAATTAGTAATTGATGTTACAATACTTGCAGTTGATTGAGAAGCAGTATATACATTCAATGCATTGATACTAACTTGCTGTGAAGCAGTTATTGCTTCGATATTCGTTAATCTAACATTTGTAGATTGAGTATATGCATTTAAACTACCAACAGAAGAACTTAAACTAGATGTTGTTAATTCAATATTGTTTAATCTAGCATTAGTTGATGAAGTATATGCATTTAAATTATTTAATGAAGTATTTGTAGATGCAGTATACGGATTAAATGAAGATGTAGTTACAAATATACCATATGCTTCAATCTGTGCAGAAGATGATACAGTTCCTAATGGAATAGTACCTTGTGAGCCAGAAAGTGAAACTTGTATTTGGAATGTAGATGCATCTCCTTTAGTAAATGTAATTATATTATCTACCGCTGATGCTGTTACTAATAAACTACCTGTGTTAGTAGAACCGCCACCACCGAATGATGCTGTTGCAACTGCTACTGGTTGATTTGTACTATTACCAACCCATGCATATCCATTTTGAATATTTGGTAAGAATGCAGGACCTGGGTTTAAAATCAATCCTCTACCACTTGTACCACTTCCTTCTTTTGTTATAATACCTAATGGTTGAACAATAGATGTACTTCCTGAAGGTCTGTTCGCTGAGAATCCACCACCTTCAGCTACATATATTTCTGTTCCTGCAGTGTATCCTGTTGTTGTTATATTGTTAAGTAAACCTAATGCTATAGCTGGACCAGTTGCATTTGATGCAATTGCGTCTTGTATTACATAAATCACAGGCATTTTAGCCGGATTAGATGCATCTGCTCTGTACACAATTGGATTAGCTCCACTACTTCCACTAACATATACAGGTGTTCCTGTTGCTAATGGAGTTGTTTCACCATTCTTAACAACTTCGAAAATTGTATCAACATATTGGAAAGATAAAGTACCTGCTCCATCTGTTTGTAAATAAGATTTTGGTCCATTATCAGTTGTTGGATAATTTAATCCACTAATCTTAGCAGCTGATGCAGTTAATGCTGCATTTATAATTTGTGGTCCTACAAATGTGTTCGAACCAGTTGTTGCATAAGAACCTGTTTTAGCATTTAAGTTATTAATACTAACTTGCTGTGATGCACTTACTAAATTTAAATTAGCTATTGAAACATTTACACTTGCTGATGTAGATTCTAAATTATTTAATCTATTGTTTGCAGATGATGTAAATGCGTTTATGTTTGTTACTGAATTATTTAAACTTGCAGTAGTTGTATTTAAATTTGAAATAGAAGTATTTACACTAGCAGAAGTTGTTTCCAAATTATTCAATCTAACATTTGCTGATTGAGTAAATTGGTTTAAGTTAGTAATTGAAGTTACAATACTTGCAGTAGATGTAGATGCCGTATATGCATTTAAAGCATTTATAGAAACTTGTTGAGATGCAGATGATGCATTCAATTGTGATACTGAATTATTTAAACTTGCAGTAGTAGTTTCTAAATTGTTTAATCTATTATTTGCAGATGCAGTATATGCATTGAATTCAGGTAAAGAAGTTATCTCAGCAGGAATGTTTGATGCTGATATAGTTCCTGAAATATTTATATCACCGTAATTATTCAAAGATATACCTAAAGAATTACCTAAACCATCTTGCAATGGAATTAATGTTCCTGCAGGTTGTGCACTAATAGGTCCATCTGTTCCTAAGTGAACTAACGATGTATAACTCTGCGATATGTATAAATTACTTAAATTTCCCATTTTATATTTAATTTTTATGCTTTATTCCATGTTTTATATGGTTGGTTTGGTGGTAAATTCCAACTTTGAAAGGTTGTTCCCCATACTTGAGGTGCAATCCATTTCAAACAAGTCGGACAATCTCCAAAGTCAGCAGACGGTGTCTGTAATATTGGAAGGTTTACCAAATCAAAATCATCTGAGTTTTCAAATGTATTGATAATAGTATAACAATTCACTCCGTAAGAAGTAGTGATGTTCTGTGCATTTGGATACACATAAGGTGCAGAAAATACTTGTCCGATACTTCCACTACCATTTAATACTGCTTTATAGTAATCTCCTGTAATACAATCCTGAATTAAGTATCCACTACCTGAAGGATTAATTAAGAAGAACAAACATCTATCTTTATTGTTGTGTGTAGTTAATGTAAATTCAGCTGTCCATCCTGCAACACCATTATCTAATCTATCCGCAAAAGGGGTACATATAATCTCATCATTGATTTCAAATCCCTGGACACCTCTTTGTGTGTATGAAGTTAAATCGTTGATTATTGCAAGTGTATTTGCGTATATGTCTACTTTATCATCAACTTGGTAATAAGGTATTGTTTGAGTATTATCAGTTGGATTACTTTCGTTATTTCTATTCTTAACTTTATCAGCAACCATTAACTGACATTTGAAATTAGAAGTTGATGTTCCGAAATCAGTTTCTAATATTTGAATGTTAGCAATAGGATATTGAGGAAATTGTCTTTCACCAAAATCCCATAAATCACCCATAGATGCTGCACCAACACCCGGATGGTTTCCCATAATTGTTTTCCAATAGTTTATTACATTATAATAAAGCGTATTGTTAGTGCCTGTATTGTGTATTATTTGACTCATATTAATTTGGGTATAGTTCGAATAAACATCTATTTTTATCGTTATGTGTTGAAAGTGTAAATGTAACAACCCATCCTGCTAAGCCAGAATCAAAACGCTCGTGGAATTGAATACATTTTATTTCACCTATTACATCAAAACCAGTTACACCTCTTTGGATAAAACTGGTTAAATCATTTACAATTGCTAAAAGATTAGCCCACACATCCATCTTATCTTCTTCTTGATAAAAGTAAATAGTTTGTTCATTTGTTCTAGGATTGCTCTCATTGTTTTTATTTTTGTATTTGTCAGCAATTAAGATTTGAACATTCCATAAAGTTTCATTATCAGAAAATACAGTCCCTGGTATAGTTACATTCGCTACTGGATAATTTGGAAATTCTCTTTCATCAAAATCTTCAATATCCTCATTACTAACTTGAGCAATAGAAGGATGGTTTGACATAAATTCTGCGAAGAAGTTAATCAAATTATAGTAACTTGTGTAGTTAGTATTTGTATTTGTAACTAAAGGAGTTCCCATAATTATTACAATTGAATACCACCAAAATATTGATTCGACTGGTCAGGATATATCTGAGTTTGATTACCAACTGATTGTAAGTATTGAGGTATCTCTTGTGAATATGCAATCAAATAGTTTTGTAATCTTAATGCGTAGTAATCTGCATTGTTTAATGCTTTACTTAACAAATAATCAATTTCAGATTTAGCAGGTGCTATACCTTGCTCACTTTGTTGTTTTACTGCACCATTTGATTTAAATTGTACAGAAGAAAACGGAATATACTCAACAGCAGAATACCAAATCAAAGCATTCTTAATATAATCATCTAAAAGGTCTTGATAATAAGGTGATAATTGGTCAACCGTGTTATTAACAATTTGCTCTTGCAAATAAAAGAATAAAACTGTACCTAATAAATTCTTTAAGTACTTATCTTGTGCAGTTCTAACAAATGGCAATAAAGCATCTGCATCGATTGCACCTTGCAATGGAGTGTTTTTAATTATATCATTTCTGTTTATGAATAGTGCGTATGCCATATCTTTTATTTATTTAATATTTCGTAATCTCTTTCAAAAAATGCTGAACCCATATTATACTTTGCTTCACGTTGTAATGTTTCTTCTAAAGTAGTATCTTGCTCTGTTTGGTCACCTGGATTATCCTGAGTTGCTGGATTTTCTAATGCTTTATTAGTTTCATCTTCAACTTGTGCTACTGTCTTACCAGTATCTGCTGCTTGCTCACTTAAGATTGCTAATGGAGTTAATTGTTCAAAATATAATTCCATTTCATCATATCCACCTTCTGTTAACGCCATATCTAATGAATTTAAGATAAGGTTTTGGAATGGAGCAATTGTCATTGTTTGTAAGATACTAAATGCTGTTTTCATTTCTTCTGATTGTGAAGAGAAACCATTATTCTTAGTTCTGATACCAAACAATAAAGGTGAAGTTACTCTATGTGCAACAAGGATTCTATCTTGTGTATATTCTGCAACATAATCATACTTCTCATGCAAATTAGGAATATCAATAATGTCCAAAGTAGGTTTAGTATTTGGGTCATCGTTGAATGATAACATAAATCTACCTGCGTTATCTGTTCCTGTGAATTTAGCTTGTACTAAATCTTCGATAGTTTCTCTCTCTTCAGGGGCAGGTACTCCATTATTGAAGTTCAACATCACTGCTGGTAAGAAACCGTTTGTAATGTTATTTAAATGCAAATTAGATATCTCTCCTTCTGATATACAGAACTGCATTGCAGAAACCCAATCAGGCAAACTATAATAATATAAATTTGGAGTGTAATTCTTAATGTAAAGTATTTCACACTTCTCATTAGATGTACCAAATGCAGGGATTTTCTTTTTATCTTTAATTTTCTTTTGGTCATTCCAATCAGTAGAATAAAAATAATTCTGAATCTTTGGATGTGATAACAACTTCTCTGCTCTGATATATTGAACAGGAACGTGATACATCTTAACTATTTTAGTATGCTCATCATTCCAATATACTTGATAACATGCATTACCATACAATTTTAAATCGAATGCTACTCTCTTAGTTTCTTCTTGTGGAATTATCTTTTGAAGTATTTTATTATTTGCTTCATTCTTAGAGTAAACACCCTTACCATAAATTAAATCAGAAATACCCTCAATACATGCAGCATTGGTTGTTGACACATTGAATGTAGTTGTTACTGCATCAAAGAAATCATCATGTCCATAAACACCGAATGGTATCCAGTTTTGACGAGTTCTTGCATCTTCTGTAATGAATGGAAGTTGATTGTTATTTACATTTACTATTGCAAATTTTTGTCCTTGTTTCATATTATTGTAATATTATGTATCTGTTTTCGCTAGCGTGTGAAACTACTGGCGGTATTTGGTTTTCGTATACTGTTTTATCTGTTGATTGTGAAACATAGCACTGTACAGAGCCATGCCAAATTGGTGTATCACCTGTATATAAAGTTGCTCTATATTCTGCTCCTACATAAGCACCACTAATACTTGCTGTGAATTGTAATAAACTTTCATAACCATTATAAGTTATATCAGTTAATGACATAGTTGAATCGGTAAGCAAGTACATGTCTTGCAAACTCATTGTATATTCATTGGATGCCGTAGGTTCTGTTCTAATTGCAAATGCATTAGATTGAGATATATGATAAGCTAGCATTATCTATTATTTATCTTGTTCGTATCTATTAATAACACTAAATTATCTCCAAATAGTTAAATAAAAAAAGCACCCCTATTGGAGTGCTTAATTATTTTATCAAATCTAATACTGATTAGTTATTAGTTCCGTATACGATAGTTGGTTGAGAACTTAATCCTGCGAAAGGATTTGTAGTTGTTGAGCCAGATAAGAATGCTGCTGGTAATTGTTCCATACCTGTGAAAGTTACTGAATAACCGTAAAGGTCACCCAATGCTCCACCTGTTTGAATTGTACCTGCAGTTACGTCTGCACCTAATTTTTCACCAACTAACAATGTATCACCGTTGTTTGTCCACACTAAGATTTGTGGTCTACCGTATGCCATCAACTTTAATTGAGTAGTCATTTCGTTAGTCAACTTCTTTAAGTTCAACACTAATTGTTGAGAGAAGAAAGTTGTTCCATTATCTCTAGATGAGTTAACAGTTTCAGTATAGTTTGAATTTCCTTTTAATT
>JACCEA011799085.1_pt1 | contig 14077 bp, 13 predicted proteins | sample 7449851 | NCBI WGS metagenome assembly JACCEA01 (sample SAMN15323453, study PRJNA562643) | freshwater metagenome | isolation source: river surface water | place: USA:Blue River Watershed | collected 2017-08-18 | reverse complement strand
GCCTTGAAGCGCTCGTACAGCACGCGCTCGTGGGCGGCGTGCATGTCCACCAGCACCAGGCCGTGTCGGTTCTCGGCCAGGACGTAGACGCCGTGCAGTTGCGCCACGGCGCGGCCCAAGGGCCAGTCTTCCGGAGTGGCGGTGGCGGCAGACGTGGCCAACGCGGCAGCTTGTGGAGCGTTGGCCGCTGGGGCTTCGGCCATGGCGCGCACCAGCCAGGCGTCGCGGTTCGGGTCGTAGCGCGGCTCGGCCACGGCGGGGGGCATCGCCCAGGGCAGGGCGTTCTGCTGGGGCGCGGCGGCCCACTCGCGGCGTGGCTCGCTGACTTGTAGCGCCGGGTGGTTGCCCGATGCGGGTGCGTTGGCGATGGCGAGCGTGCCGTCTGACCCCTCGGCCACCGGGCTGTGCTCGGCGCGTGACGCGGCCAAGGTTTGCTCGGCCAGGCGCCGCAGTTGCTGGTGCAGGCCCCGGCTGTCGCGGAAGCGCACCTCGATCTTGGTCGGGTGCACGTTCACGTCCACCAGCTCGGGCGCGATGTCGATGTGCAGCGCGTAGCTGGGCTGGCGTTGGCCGTGCAGCACGTCGTCGAAGGCGCTGCGCAGGGCGTGGGCCAGGGTGCGGTCGCGCACGAAGCGCCCGTTGACGAAGAGGTACTGCTGGTCGGCGCGGCTGCGAGCGGCTTCGGGCAGGCCCAAGCGGCCTTCGATGCGCAGCGGGCCGGCGGCCCAGCTCATGCTGCGGCTGGCGGCCACGAAGTCGTCGCCCAGCACTTCGGCCAGGCGCTGGTCCAAGCGCGCCGGGCGCCACTGGGCGGCCAGCTTGCCGTCGGCCCACAGGGCAAAGCCCACGTCGGGGCGGGTCAGGGCAATCCGGCGCAGGGTTTCCAGGCAATGGGCCTGCTCGGTGGCCTCGGTCTTCAGGAACTTGCGGCGCGCCGGGGTGTTGAAGAAGAGCTCGCGCACCTCCACCGTGGTGCCGCGGGTCCGGGCCGCAGGCTGCAACTCGCCGCTGCGGGCGTCCAGGCGCGTGGCGTGGGCGGCTTCAGCGGTGCGGCTGGTGATGGAGACGTCGCTGACCGAGGCGATGGCGGCCAGCGCTTCGCCGCGAAAGCCCAGGCTGCCCACGGCTTCGAGCTCAGCCAAGTTGCGAATCTTGCTGGTGGCATGGCGGCGCAGCGCCAGGGGGAGTTCCTCGGCCGGGATGCCCTGGCCGTCGTCTTCGACGGCGATGGCCCGGATGCCGCCTTCCAACAGGCGCACCGTCACTTGCGTGGCGCCGGCGTCGATGGCGTTGTCCAGCAGCTCGCGCACCACGGACGCCGGGCGCTCGATCACCTCGCCGGCGGCGATCTGGCTGATCAGCTCGTCGGGCAGCTCGGCGATGGGGCGCCGCGTGGTGGTGGGGGAGGCGGGGGTGTCGATCAAAGAGGGGCCGGGTCGAGGTCGTGGGTAACCCCCGAGTATCCCAGCCACACCCTCAGCCGAGGGGGTTTTCCTTGGGGTCATCGCCCCAGGCTCGGGAAGGCTGTGGGCCGCCGCTGAGAATGCCGCCCATGGAAATCGTGCACTGGCTCATCGACTTCATCCTCCACGTGGACAAGCACATCGCGGCGTTCGTGGGGGCCTACGGCTACTGGGTCTACGCCCTGTTGTTCGCCATCGTGTTCGTGGAAACGGGCTTGGTGGTGATGCCGTTCCTGCCCGGCGATTCGCTGTTGTTCGTGGTGGGCGCGCTGTGCGGCGCCGGTCTGATGAACCTGCCCCTGGCCATGGCCGTGTTGATCACCGCCGCCATCCTGGGCGACCAAACGAACTACACGATCGGGCGCTACTTCGGGCCCAAGGTGTTCCAGTGGGAGGACAGCCGCTTCTTCAACAAGCGGGCCTTCAACACGGCGCACGAGTTTTACGAAAAGCACGGCGGCATCACCATCATCATTGCGCGCTTCATGCCCTTCATCCGCACCTTCGCGCCGTTCGTGGCTGGGGTCGCCGAGATGACGCGCAGCAAGTTCACCACTTACAACGTGGTGGGCGCCTTGATCTGGGTGATCAGTCTCACGGTGCTGGGCTACCTGTTCGGCAACCTGCCGTTCGTGCAGCAGCACCTGTCCAAGTTCATTTGGGCGCTGATCATCGTGCCGGGCCTGATCGCCATCGTGGGCGGCTGGCGCGCGCAGCGTAAGGCGCAGGCCGCAGCCTGATCAGGGCACGCCGCCCAGGCGCTTGAGGGCGTCGGTGGCCACGTCCACGTCCTTGCCCAACTCGGCCAAGTAGCGGTCGCGCTGCTCGCTCGGCCACGCCTCGGGCGAGAAGCGGCTCAGGGCATGGGCTTGGCTGCGGTGCACCCGGCCGGGCAGGCGGGGCAGCATCACGCGGTCGGGGAACACGTTCTCCCGCAACAAGAAACCGTCCACGTCGCGCAGGGTCAGGGGGAAGGCGGGCTGCAGGTCGTGCAGCAGCCGGCCGTGCACCCACAGGCGCACGGTTTGGGGGCCGGACTTCAGCTCCTCGTTGAACAGGGCCAGGGCGATGGGCTTGCCGGTGGCGTCGTCGATGCGGCCGTTGACGACGTAGCGGCCCGCTTGCACCACATCGAGGCGCAAGTCCAAGGCCAACGCGCCCTGCGCGATGGTTTCGGTCACGCCCGGCAGCCAACGTCCGGCCACGCCAGGGTCGTGCATGAGGTCGAAGTAGATGAAGCCCGGCTGGCCGCCGTGCTCCATCCACAACTCCAGCCGGATGCGGCCGGCAAAGTTGCCGAAGCCTTGCAGCCCCGGGTTCATCACGGCGGTGTGCACACCGTCGCCGGCGAGCTCGTCGCCGCCTTGGCCGTCGTCTTGCGGCACCAGGGGCCGTTCGGCCGTTTGGGCGGTGCGGCCAGGCTCGGTCACCTCCTTGACCACGGCGCGCGTGAAGCGCAGCGGAAGTGCTCGGCCTTGCGCGTTTTGCAGACTCACCGTGACGCGGTTGGTTTCGCCCCCGCTGGCGAACACGCGCTCCTGGGTGGTTACCAGCTTGACGCCGTCCATGGCGGTGCCGCCCGGGGTGCGCAGCGGGTGTTCCTCCACCACGGGCTGGAAGGGGTGCAGCTGGTCCGGGTGCTCGCTGGCCGGGCGCGACTGGTGCGGGTAGCGGGCGTGGGCTTGGTACGTGGCCAGGGCTTCGCGCGCTTGCGCCAGCCGCACTTGCCACTGTTCGCGCTCGGCCGCGCGTTGGCGCAGCCCTTCAGCGCTCAGCGGGGCCAGATCGGTGGGGGGTGCCGATGCCGCACCTGGCCGCGCTGGGCCGGGAGCGGCTGCAGCCTGGGCCGAGGCCATAACGTGGACGGGCTCGTCGATCGGGTTGGTTGTGGGCCAGGCCCACCACGCCAACCCGCCCAGCGCCACGGCAGCCGCGCTCAGCAGCCAGTGTCTGCGCGCGGCACCCCGTTTCGTCATTGCGCGTTGGTCACCACGTCGGTGCGCATGCGACCCACGATGCCGGCCCAGGCGTTGTTGTTGTAGTGGTTGTAGGCCTCGCCGGTGTCACGGAACACGACGTTGTGGTTGGTCCACTTGGCGCGTCCGCCCTCGGCGGCGGCGGTGCCCAGGGTCAGGTCGTTGCACAGCCAATCGGAGGGGTTGCAGAAGCCGGCGCCGCTGCTGCCGCTGATGCCGCCGCTGGAGTGGTAGGCGATGGCTTCGTCGTCTTGTCCTGGCAAGAGGCCGCTGTACAGCGTGCCCTTGGCGCCGGCGTACATGTAGAACACCTTTCCCTGCGTGCTGTTGTGGTTGTACAGAGCGCGCGCGGTGCTGGTTTTGAGGTCGGACACCAGCGGCTCGCTCAGCGCCCAGTCGCCGCTGTTGGCCAGCTCGCTGCCGCCCGCGGCGCCACCGGCCACGCGCACCCACTTGATGTTCCAGCCGGCTTGCGTGCCGGCGCCCGAGTTGCTGCAGGTGCCGGCGCTGTTGGGCGTGGGCGTCTTGATGCTGCGGCTGCTGGTGCCGTACAGCGCCAAGGCGTAGCCGATTTGCAGGTTGCCGGCCGAGTGCGCGGCGATGTAGCACCAGTTGTTGCCGGTGCAGTAGCAATCCAGCGCATCGCGCACCTTGGCGTTGGTGTTGGCGATGCTGTTGTAGCCGTCCCAGTTGACCGACTTCTTGTTGACGCCGGCGGCCGTGGTGGCCGGGCCCCAGTAGCGGAAATCGGCATGGTTGCCGGGGGTGGCGCTGTTGGAGCGGCCGTTGATCCAGAGCGTGTAGTTGGTGGCGACGGCGTAACCGGACAGGGCGGCCAGCACGGCCGCGCCCATCGCGATGCGGAGGGTCTTGCGCATTTCGGGGGTCTCCTGGTTGCCGCCCAACGGGGGCCCCGACAACGCTGTCGCTGCGGCGGGCGGCGGCCGGCGACCAGGGACGCGCAGTGTGAAACCCACCGTAACCCGCGGCAATGCGGACTTGTCCGCCCGAGGAAACACCGATCGCCCGGCGCGGGCGGGCCTCAGCTGCGGCTGTCTTTGCTGCCGACCGGGTTGCGCCGCGAGAGGTGCCGGATCAGGCCCTTGGCCAGGGCGTCGACCAACTGCGCTTGGTAGGCGGGGTCGCGCAGCTTCTTCTCCTCCTCGGGGTTGGAGATGAAGGCCGTCTCGACCAAGATCGACGGCACATCGGGCGCCTTGAGCACCGCGAAGCCGGCTTGTTCCACCCGCGGCTTGTGCAATTTGCCCACCTTGCCGAGCTGGCCCAGCACCTGCGCCCCGAGCTGCAGGCTGTCGCGGATTTGTGCGGTGGTGCTCATGTCGGCCAGGGCTTGCAACACGGCCCGGTCCTTCACCGCCACATGGCTGAGGCCGCCCACCGCGTCGGATGCGTTTTCGCGCTGGGCCATCCAGCGTGCCGCCGCGCTGGTGGCCGCGCCGGTGGACAGGGCGAACACGCTGGCCCCGCGGGCCTCGGGCCGCAAAAAGGCGTCGGCATGGATGGACACGAACAGATCGGCGCCCACGCGCCGCGCCTTGCGCACGCGCTCGTGCAGGGGCACGAAGTAGTCGGCGTCGCGGGTCATCATCACGCGCATGTTGGGCTCTTGCAAGAGCCGGTCGCGCAGCTGCCTGGCGATGGAAAGAACGACGTCTTTCTCGCGCAGGCCCGTGGGGCCGATGGCACCGGGGTCTTCGCCGCCGTGCCCGGGGTCGAGGGCCACCACCACCAAGCGCTCGACCTGCCCGCCGCGGGGCCCTGGCTTGTTGGCGGGCTGCGCACCGGGTTTGGCAAGGGCTTGGGCCGCAGGAGCAGGCACCGGTTGCGAGGCAAGCGGATCGGGGCGCTGCGCGGGCTTGCCACCGGCAGCGCTGGCGGCCGGGGCGGGCGGCGTGTTGGGCAGCGGGCTGGCGCTGGGCGCGGGCGCCTCGGCCTCGCGGCGGCGCAGCCATTCGCCCAAGGCGTCGTTGACGTCGCCAACGGCCTGCTCGCTGGGGGTCGCGCCTTGGGTCACGCTGCGGGCGTTCGCCACGCGCTCGGCGATCAAGCTCGCCAGCGGGTCTTTGGGTTGGGCGGCGTACAGGTCCAGCACCAAGCGGTGCCGGTAGGCGGCCACGGGCGCCAAGGTGAACACCTGGGGCGCGATGCCTTGCTTCAGGTCGAACACCAAGCGCACCACCCGCGGTTGGTACTGGCCCACGCGCACGCCGGCGATGTAGGGGTCGTCGGGCTGCGTCTTGGCCACCAGCTCCTTCAGCCGGGTGGATAGGCTCAGGCCGTCGATGTCGATCACCAGGCGCTCGGGCGCCTCCGTGACGAAGTGCTTGGCCGCCAGCGGCTTGTCACTTTCCAGGGTGACGCGTGTGTAGGCCTGCGCGGGCCACACGCGCACCGCCACCAGCTCGGCGTCGCCCGGCTGCGCCAGCAGCGGCAGGCTCCAGCTGCTGAGACCCAGCTGCACCACCAAGCGGCGCTTCATGCCCACGCCTCCAGCAGCCGCGCACCTTGCGCGCTCAGCGCCTGCGCGTGCACCTGGCGACCCTCGTGCTGCGGGGTCAGGGTGACTTGCAGGTCGGCCGCCTGGACCAGGCCAGGGGCCTTGTCGGGCCACTCGACCAGCTTCAGGCCAGGGCCGGCCAGGAGTTCGCGAAAGCCGGCGTCCTCCCACTCGCGCGGGTCGCCAAAGCGATAGAAGTCGAAGTGGTGCACGTCCAGCTGGGTCAACGCGTAGCTTTCCAGGACGGCGTAACTGGGGCTTTTGATGCGCCCCTGAACGCCCAAGGCGCGTAGCAGGCCGCGCACCAGGGTGGTTTTGCCGGCCCCCAGGTCGCCTTGCAGCAGCACCAAGGCGCCGGGAAGCGAGGGCGACTGCGCCAGCCGCGCGCTGGCGGCCAGCGTGGCGGCTTCGTCGGGCCAAAACAAGTCGAGCGAGGGCAGGGCGGCCGTCACGGGCGGGGCGGTTCCTAGAATTTGCTGATGACCCAAGCCGCCGACGCTAGCCCCGTCCTGCCAGGGGCCGCGCTGGTGGCCCAGATCGAGACCTGGGGGCGCGCGGCGGGATTCTCCCAAATCGGCATCGCCCCCATCGATTTGGCGGACGCTGAGCCCGGCCTGCTGGCGTGGCTCGAGGCGGGCTTTCATGGCGACATGGGCTACATGGCCCGCCACGGGCTGAAGCGTGCCCGGCCGGCCGAGCTGGTGCCGGGCACGGTCAGCGTCATCAGCGCGCGCCTGGACTACCTGCCGTCGCGCACGCCCGAAGGCTGGCAGGCCGTGGAGTGGGCCGGCCTGGCCCGACCCGAGCAGGCCCAACTCAGCCTGTACGCCCGAGGGCGGGACTATCACAAGGTGCTGCGGCAGCGCCTGCAGCAGCTGGCCGATCGCATCGCGGCGCAGGTGGGGCCTTTCGGCCACAGGTGCTTCACCGATTCGGCCCCGGTGATGGAGGTGGCGCTGGCCGAGCGCGCGGGCTTGGGCTGGCGCGGCAAGCACACGCTGCTGCTGAACCGCGAGGCGGGGTCGATGTTCTTTTTGGGCGAGATCTACGTGGACATCGTCCTGCCCCGCAGCGCGCCGGTGTCGGCCCACTGCGGCCAGTGCACCGCCTGCTTGGACGCTTGCCCCACCCAGGCCATCGTCGCGCCCTACCGGCTGGATGCGCGCCGTTGCATCAGCTACCTGACCATCGAGCACGAGGGCGACATCCCGCTGGAGTTTCGCGCCGCCATGGGCAACCGCATCTACGGCTGCGACGACTGCCAATTGGCCTGTCCCTGGAACAAGTTTGCGCAGCGCAGCCCGCTGCCCGATTTCGACCCGCGTGAGGGCCTGAGCGCGAGCGACCTTTTGACGCTGTGGGCCTGGGACGAGCCCGAGTTTTTGCGCCGCACCGAAGGCACGGCCATCCGCCGCATCGGACACGCACGCTGGCGGCGCAATTTGGCGGTGGCGCTGGGCAACGCGCTGCGGGCCCGTCCTGGCGCCACGGCGCTGCGCGCCGCATTGCTCGCCGCGCGAGAAGTGGCGGGGCCGCAAGAAGCCCGCCACATCGACTGGGCCTTGGCGCAGGCCTGAACCCCAGGCAGGCACGGATGCGCCCGGGGCGGCCGCGGCGTATGCTGGACTGAACGTGTCCCGAGAGAGGTGCCATCGGTGCAACTGCTCAAGCTCGTGGCCAGCCACATCAAGGTGGGGTCGCCGCTGCCATTCAATGTGCGGGACGAGTTCGGGCATTTGCTATTGGCCGCTGGGCAGGTGATCGCCAGCGTTCGGCAGCAAGAGACGCTGCTCAGCCGCGGCATCCACGCCGACGTGGAAGAAATCAAGGCCTTGGCCGCCGGCAAGAAGGTCGAGCCCCAAACGCCCACCTTGATGGCCCGCTGGACCCGCGCGTTCTGGGCCTTGGACGACCTGGCCCGCGACCCCCCACCCGGCGACGCCATGGGGGCGGCCTGCTTGGAGCTGGGGCAAGCCATCCACGCCATGGTGTTGCAAGACCCCGACGTGGCGCTGTACCAAATGGTGCGCCAAGAGCAGCACGCCCTGCGCATGTACGGGTTGACGCATTCGGTGTTTGTGGCGGCCCTGTGCGACCTGCTCGCCGCCCGCCTGGGCTGGCCCGAGCCACAGCGCCACGCCGTGCTGATGGCAGGGCTGACCATGAACCTCACCATCCTGGACTTGCAAGCGCGCTACGCCGTGTACGGCCGGCTCAACCCCGACCAGCGCGACGAACTGGCCCGGCACCCGCAAGACGCCGTGGCCCGCTTGCGCGCCGGCGGCGTCACCGACGACGAGTGGCTGCGCGCGGTGGCCGAGCACCACGAGCACCCCGACGGCAAGGGCTACCCCAAGGGGCTGACCGAGGTGTCGGACGTGGCGCAGTTGGTGCGACTGGCCGACGTGGTGCTGGCCAAGGTCAGCCGCCGAGAGTCGCGCCCGGCCCTGGACGTGCGCGAAGCCGCGCGCCAGGCCTACCAAGAGGCCCCCACGAGCCCCTTGGTGGCGGCCTTGGTGCGGGAGTGCGGCATCTACCCCCCGGGCGACTTGGTGTGCTTGGCCAGCGGCGAGCAAGGCGTCGTGATTCGGCGCGGTACCAGCCCCAAAACCCCCACCGTGGCCACCCTGACTGACAAGCGCGGCCTGCCTTGCAACCAGGTGCAGCGCCGCGACTGCGCGCAGCGCGAATTCGCCATAGTCGGTGTGGATGCCGACAAAAACCTGGTGGCCCGTTTGCCCCTGGAGCGGGTCTACGGCCTGTTGATTTGATTCAGCGCGCCCGGTGGCAGGCGCCGTCTTCCTCCGTGCAGAAGGAGGCGATCAAGGCCTCGTCCACCGCCTGGCCCGGGAGCACCAACTCCTCGTTCGGCCAGCGCTTCACCAGGCTGCCGTTGGCCACGCCGGCGCGGTTTTCTTGCTGGTACGCGCGGCGGTGCTGCATGGTGGGGCCCCCGTTGGCGTTCGCGTTGGCAATCAGCCGGCTCTCGCCCATGGCCCAGGGCGCCACGTAGGCGTCGGCCGCGGCGTCCACGTCGCGGAAGTAGGCCCTCGCAGCCTCGGCCGGCAGCTTGCGGCGCACGGTGCGGTTGATCAAGCCTTGCAGGGCGTCCCACTCGGCGTTGTCGCCCAATGCGCCCCGCGCCAAGCGCTCTCGCCAGGGGGTGAGGGCCTCGGTGGCGGCCAGTTCGGGGGGCAGCGCGTCCAGCATGGCCCGAACCACGGCGTGGTGCGGGGCCACGGCGGTGGCCACCGAGCGCGCCACCGTTTGGTAGGGGCAGCGAATCTCCACCACACGGGGTTTTTGCGGGCTGCTGCAGCCGTCGTGGTGGTAGTACTCGCCCTGGCTGAGGCGGCCTTTGCTGGAGCGGCCGCGCACGTCGCGGTAGCTGGGGTGGGCCGTGGCCAGGTTCAGGCACACCACCAAGCCGGTGGCGTCCACCACTTGCAAGAACGACTCGCGCCAGGCCGGAGCCAGCAGCGTGTCGTGCAGGTAGTCGGCGGTCGTTGCCTCGGCCGGCCCCTCGATGACGAGCACGAAGGGTTTGGGACGGCGAACCGCCCAGGCGCGCTCGGCGAAGTGCCAAACAGCAGTCTGGGCGGCAGGGGCAAGCAGGACTTCAGGCAGGGCTTCAGGCATGCACCATTTTCGTCGCGGGGCTGGCGTCGGCCCGGCGGGCCTGCCAGCGGCGTTCCAAGGTCACGATGCTGACGGCGTACATCGCCAGGATGATCAGCGGCACCCAGACCATGCCTTGGGTCGGCGCCAGCCACCAGGCCAGCAAGATCAGCAGGGTGCGCGTCACGGCGTGGAACGCCGGCACCCAATGGCCCATCAGCCACGCGCAGGGCAGCCACATGAAGCCGGTGAGCATGCCCACGGTGAACACGGCGGTATCGGGCCGCACCAGGGCCACCGGAATGGCGATTGCGTAAGTCAGCAAGGCTTGGCCCATGCCGAGGAAGAACAGCTGGTCGAAGCGGTTCTTCTCCTTCTTGGCCAAAAAGTCCTCGCCCGTCAGCTTGGACAGGCCCATGCCGAGGTAGGCGATGCAGCCGGTCAGCACAAACACCGCCAGCAAGTGCCAACGGGGGTCGAGCACCGCCCCGGCCACGCCCACCAGGGCCCAGGCGATGGTGCCGGCCAGGGGCATGGCCAGGAAGCGGCGCTGACGGAAGGCGGCGAGTTCTTGATCGAGGCTGGTGGTCATGGCGGTCTCCTGTGCTGAAAGGGGAGGGGGTTGGGCGATGGGCTGCACTGTGCCCAGCGCGCCGGCCGCAGCCGCGGGCCGGACGACGAGTGGCAAGGTCAGCCGCCCAATCGACAGCGGGCAAGCCCGGGCTGCGCCGTGGCGCGCCTGCGCCTAGCATCGGGCGACACCCACTGGAGAACCGCATGGACCGCCGCCACCTGTTGCTCACCGGCGCTGCCGCCGGCCTGGCCCCCCTGGAATTGCTCGCGCAGGCGTACCCGGCCAAGCCGGTGCGACTCATCGTGCCGTTTGCCACCGGCGGCACCACGGACATCATTGCCCGCGTCATGGCCGACCGCATCCAGCCCGCGCTGGGTCAAACCCTGGTGGTGGACAACCGCGCCGGCGGCGGCGGCGTGGTGGGCGCCACCGAAATCGTGCGCGCCGCGCCCGACGGCTACACGATCGGCATGGCTACGGTCAGCACCACGGCGGCCAACCCGGCCATCAACCCGCGCATCGCTTACCACCCGCTCAACGACTTCACGCCCATCATCAACATCGCGGCCACGCCCAACGTGATCGTGGTGCACCCCAGCTTCCCGGCGCGGGACTACAAAGGGTTTTTGGCCGAGATCAAGCGGCGACCCGGCAAGTACAACTACGCCACCTCGGGCACCGGCGGCATTGGGCACCTGCAGACCGAACTGTTCAAGAGCCTGACGGGGACCTTCATCGTGCACATCCCGTACCGCGGTGCGGGCCCGGCCTTGCAAGACGTGGTGGGCGGTCAGGTGCCCATCCTGTTCGACAACCTGCCATCGGCGCTGCCGTTCATCAAGGACGGTCGCCTGATCGCCATCGTGGTGGCCGCTCCGGCGCGCTTGGCCCAACTGCCCAACGTACCCACCTTCGCCGAACTGGGGCTGGCGCCGGTCAACCGCATGGCCTACTACGGCTTCCACGGCCCCAAGGGCCTGCCTGCCGACGTGGTGCAGCGCCTGCATGCCGCCGCCAAGCGCACAGCCGAGCTGCCCGAGGTGCGCAAGCGCATCGAGGACACGGGCTCGCAGCTGGTGCTGGGCAGCCCGGCCGAGTTCGGTCAGCAGATTGCGGCCGAATTCGCGGTCTACAAGGACGTGGTGGCCAAGCAAAAGCTCAAGCTGGATGCCTGAGCCGCTGACCGAGCCCGGCCCGGGAGCCCGCCCGCCCTTCGTCGTGCCCGCGGGCATCGCCCTGTTCGAGCGCGCGTTGTGGCTGGAAGAGGGTCTGAGCGACAACACCCGTGCCGCCTACCGCCGCGACCTGACCGCCCTGGCCGAATGGCTGCACACCCAAGGGCAGTCGTTGGACGGCGCCCAAGAGGCCGACTTGCTGGCCTATGCCGCCGCGCGCCACGCGGGCAGCCGGGCCAGCAGCGCCAACCGGCGCTTGAGCAGCTTCAAGCGCTATTTCCGCTGGGCGCTGCGCGAGTCCCGCATCGCCCAAGACCCCACATTGAGGCTGGGCACCGCCAAGCAACCGCTGCGCGTGCCCAAAACGCTGGGGGAAGGGCAGGTGGACGACCTATTGGCCGCCCCGCCTGACACCACGCCCCAGGGCCTGCGCGACCGCGCCATGCTGGAGCTGCTGTACGCCAGCGGCTTGCGTGTGAGCGAGCTGGTGGACCTGCCCAGCGTGGGCATCAACCTGCGGGACGGCGTGGTGCGGGTCACCGGCAAGGGCAACAAGGAGCGGCTCGTCCCCATGGGCCAGGCCGCGGTGGCCGCCGTGCAGCGGTACGTGAGCGAAGCACGAGGCCAACTGCTGGCGGGGCGCAGCAGCCACGCGCTGTTCGTCACGGTGCAGGGCGGCGCCATGACCCGGCAGTCGTTCTGGCGCCTCATCAAGCGCTACGCCCTGCAGGCTGGCATTGCCACGAACTTGTCGCCTCACACGCTGCGGCACGCCTTTGCCACGCACTTGCTGAATCACGGCGCCGATCTGCGCGCCGTGCAACTGCTGCTGGGCCATGCCGACCTGAGCACCACCCAGATCTACACCCACGTGGCCCGCGAGCGGCTCAAGGCCGTGGTGCAACAGCACCACCCGCGCGGCTGAGGGAGGGGCGGTTCAGCCCTCCCGGGGGGCGTTCGCCACGGGCAAGCCCGCGGGCGGCTTGACTTCTTCCAGGCACACCATCGACCGCACGTCGGCGATGCCCTTGATCTGCATCAGCCGGTCGGTCAGCAGTTGGCCCAGGTGGCGCAAGTCGCTGGCCACCACTTTCAGCAGGTAGTCGCTGTCGCCGCTGACGGTGTGGATTTCCAGCACCTCCGGGAAGTCGCGCAACTGCCGTTCGATGTCGCGGACCCGCTCGAAGGCGGCGCCTTCGATGTTCACGCTGACGAAGGCCGTGACCGCGAAGCCCAGCGCCGGCCCGCTGACCATGGCGCGGTAGCCGCGCACCACGCCGCGCTCTTCTAAGGAGCGCACGCGACGGAAGCACTGCGGGGCACTGAGGTGGACTTCGGCCGCCAGGTCGACGTTGGAAATTCGACCGTCGCGCTGCAAGACTTCAAGAATCTTGCAATCGATGGCGTCCAGCTTGCCTTGCTCCATGCTTTCAACTCCCTTGATGCACGTTTGTTTCGGATGGTAGCAAGCATGTGGCCAAGGGTTTCACCTGAGCAAAGCGCTTTAATGGAGGGGATCCGTGTGCCACCTGAATGCAGCCAAGTGCACGGGCGGTGCTCGATTCAAGGCTTACCCGGGTGGCGGTGTGCCGGCTGCAGCGTAACGTCCATGCATGGACCACACCTTCCTCTCCGCCCTCATCTTGCTGCTGTTGGTGCTCGACCCACTCGGCAGCCTGCCTATCTTCATCCCTATCTTGCGCGACGTGCCCAAGGAGCGCCGCGCCCGGGTGGCGCTGCGCGAGGTGAGCCTGGCGTTTTGTGTCTTGATGGTGTTCATGTTCTTTGGCGAATCGTTCCTGCGCGTCATGCACCTGTCGGAACGGTCGCTGGAGGTGGCCGGCGGGGTGATCTTGCTCATGGTCGCCATTCGGATGATCTTCTCCAGCCACGGGGAGTCGGTGTACGGCGTTCCAGCCGGGCGCGAGCCTTTCATCTTCCCGTTGGCGGTGCCGCTGCTGGCCGGCCCCTCGGCCATGGCCACCGTGCTGTTGCTGGCTTCGCGGCAGCCCGATCGCATCTGGGAATGGATCGGCGCACTGGCGGTGGCCATGGCGGTCAGCGGTGTTTTGCTGCTCAGCGCCGAGCGCATCCGGCGCTGGGTGGGCGACTCGGTCGTTTCGGCTCTTGAAAAGCTCATGGGCCTGGTGCTGACTGCGATTGCCGTGGAAATGATCTTGGCGGGCTTGAAGCGCTACTTCGTTGGAGGCTTGTGAGCCGGCAAATTGCACGATACGAAATGCTCGTTTTGCATCGTGGTTTTTCGGCGGTCGACCGCCCGGTCGCATTTCTTGACATGAAATAGTCATGATCACAATATGAAACGACCGCGGTAAGTTGTTGATTTACATGACCAACTATTTGTAGGGAACTCACTCCAAACGTCAAGCTCCCGAAAGCCAAGGTCCTTAGGCTTGAGCCCGTTCCTGCTTTCGTTTTTTCCCTGCATCTAGGAGTGTTGACATGAGCAAGCTGACCCGCGAACAACAAGCCGCCGCCCTCGAAAAAGACTGGGCCGAGAACCCCCGCTGGGCGGGCATCAAGCGCGGCTACACCGCCGCCGACGTGGTGCGCCTGCGTGGCTCGGTCCAGGTGGAGCACACCCTGGCCAAGCGCGGCGCCGAGAAGCTGTGGGGCCTCGTCAACAGCGAGCCCTTCGTCAACGCCTTGGGCGCGCTGACTGGCAACCAAGCCATGCAGCAAGTCAAGGCCGGCCTGAAGGCCATCTACCTGAGCGGCTGGCAAGTGGCCGG
>JACCEA011553672.1_pt1 | contig 14079 bp, 24 predicted proteins | sample 7449851 | NCBI WGS metagenome assembly JACCEA01 (sample SAMN15323453, study PRJNA562643) | freshwater metagenome | isolation source: river surface water | place: USA:Blue River Watershed | collected 2017-08-18 | reverse complement strand
GACACTCATCTTAGAAAAAATATCTGGATTCTTGTTTTGAAATTTTTCCCATCTGTCTGTCCTCTCGATGAGATTTATGACGAGAGCCTTTGTAGGTAAGTGAGCTTTATTCTTACCTTTCAAATGGGTGAAAGAATCCCTTTGGTCAAGGATTCTTGAAAGATCCTCTGACCTGTTCTTTTTAGAAATTTGTGAATATAATCCGGAATATGAATTTGTACCTAAAGGGTTATTCATAGTCGTTCCATTCTGGATCTTCCCAGTCTCCGAATTCTTCCTCCTCGAAAGAATCACCTTCTTCATAAGTCAGATCCCATTCGAAACCATTTTTAACCCACACCTTAGTGGAGTGTGGAATCTCGATGTTCATCTCAACTCTTGATCCGTCTATAAAACCACCTATGATATCTTCTAGGGTAGTTATCGTTTCGATGAAATCATCCTCGTTGATAACTCTACCTTGCTCTCCTTCGACGTAGATTTCAAGTTTTTCGTTATCCATAAGATCCATTCCACCGAGAACGATATCACGGAATTTAGCATCTTCTATTTTTGTGGAAATGCTCCTTTCAACTCCGCTTACCATCGGAGGTGTAAAATTATTTAGGCTAACTAAGTCTAAATGATAGGTGCAAGTATCTACCATTTTGGATTTGTTGTTTTTTGACACTATATAACTTGTTTAAATTAGAGAATTCGAACTATTAAATCTCGAGCAAAAAGTTTTTCTATGGTGTTTGCTCAATCCATTTTTTTCGATAGCTTCCATGTGATCCTTTGTTCCATAACCCACGTTAGATTCCCACAAGTACTGTGGGAATTCTTTTGCTAAATCTTTCATCATTTGATCACGAGTAACTTTAGCAACAATAGAAGCAGCTGATATAGCCTGGACTTTACTGTCTCCTTTGATAATACATTCAAAAGGGATTCCGTTATGTCCAGGAAATTTATCCCCATCTATGAGCAATTTAGTAGGGACTATCGATAATCCATTTATTGCTTTCTTCATAGAAACGAAAGTTGCTTGCAGAATATTTATTTGGTCTATTTCAAGAGGTTCTGAAATTCCAATAGAAACCGAGATGGCATTTTCATGGATAATTTTAAGAGCTTCGTCCCTCTTCTTTTCGCTCAGTTTTTTGCTGTCCTTAATCAAAGGATGTGAAAATCCATCTGGAAAAATAACAGCGGCTGAAACAACAGGTCCTGCCAAACAACCTCTGCCAACTTCATCTACTCCTGCTATCATTTTTTCTTGTATTGCTGCTTAACCTCTTTTAAAGACTCTTCATAAAGACTGTTTAAATCAACCCATCTTTTACCTTCCTGTTTCAGTTTCTGGTGTTTCTCAGATGCTGTTTTCATTACTTCATCGTTTATTCCGAGCTTCCAAGCTTCCATCAAAATTTCCTCAAGGTAGCTCATTGAAAAATTGTTATTTTTAAACGTTGGCCATCAAAGTTGCTTTGATGCCAGTTTCCGGATGAACAACATAAGCGTGTAACGCTCTAGTTGAACCTTCATATCCGTGATTGTGGTGCCATCTATCAGAACCAGAAAGACTTGGCATTTGGAATACTTTGACTCCTTTGAAATCTTTCACCATCTCATGATGTAAGTGTCCAGTAAAGAAAGCTCTGTGTCTTGTTTTTGACCAAAGATCTGGAGCTTCGTTTGCCATTAAGTAAGGTAGATCACTCAATTTTGTTCCGTCCCCGTGAGTGAATCCCATGAGTGTTTGACCATAGCTGAAATATTGTCTGAACTTATGGCACTTAATAACGTTAACGTCTGAGCTTTCTCTGTAGTAAGCTCCTAAGTATTGTAACAGCACGTGAGAAAGTTTGAAATCGTGATTTCCTGCGGTGAGGAGTATTTCTACGTTTGCTACTTGTCTTAACATGTCAATAAACTCAACCATCAATTGTTGACCTTCTACCATGATCTGAATAAAAGTACCGTCGCAATCTTGAGGAGTACCCTTAGTTGTTGTCCCGGATAGTGTATCAATGTGGAAGAAATCTGATCCAACAGGGACGATTACTTTGTCTATATTGTACTTAATTATGTCGGGAATCAATTCATTTGCCTTCTCCAGTAAAAGCTCTCTAGCGATCTTTCTATTGTATTCTTCTCTTACTTCTCCAGACCATGCATACTTGCCATAGTGAAGATCGAATGGCGAAATTACTACTGCGTGTGCATCTCCAGCAGGTAGAGCAAGTTTTGGAACCTCATAGTCACAAAATACTCCTTTTAATTTTTCAGCGAGTGGATCTAGTGTTAAACCCTTGAAAGCCCACCAATTATTTGCTGCATCCTTAATTAGTTTTTCTTCCTGTCTAGTATACTTTTGAAAGAATGAGAATTTCCTTTTCTGCAAAGCATCCTGAACCATTTCATCCTCTTCCCTCATGAAAAGTTCTTCATCGGTAAAGGGCTCAGAATCATGAGTCCAGCCCATTATTGTTTTCAAGGCTGTGAAAATGTTTCTTGGGATTTCGAAATTACGACAGATTTCGTTTATACTCTCGGGTGACCCGTCTAGATTGGAATATCTAGACTTCATATCACGAACTATAGTTCCTGTGAAAGTGTAAGGTTTGTTTTTGATGTAAACTACGTAAACGTCTTTTGCTTCGTCGTAGTAATAAGCTGTGTCGTGCTTGTATTTTTTGAAAGCAGATTTAGCAAATGTTATTTCTTCCTGTTCTTCTTTACTAATCTCTTCTGGAGAAATGTTTGACTCCTCCTCAAATTTTTGTTGGATTTGCTTCTCCAACTCTTGGTAATCACTTAGAGGATCTGGTGAACTCAAATGAATTGAGATAGCACGCCTAAGACTATCCAAGTGAGATGTTCCAAGATCGATTGAATGTTTTTGGACAAGTTCTCTTGCTATCTCAGAGTGGCCCTTTCCGCTTTGTGAGAGTTCAAGAATCTCGTTCTCAAACTTCTTTACTATTTCCCTTAGGGATATTTTACTCATGCTGTTTCTTTTTTTCCCTTGACCCTCGGGTCTTAAGTTTTGTAATATACTAAAGTTTCTGAAAAATATTTCGGGCCAAATCGGAATTTATATAACTTTTTTTACAGGGAAAAAACAAAAAAGCGGACTCAGTTTGTCCTGGTCCGCTCTTTTTAATTAATCTTTCTTAGAAATCACCCCGACTATTTCCATCAGTCCGATTTCTTTTTCAAGCTTAGAGAAATAATCAGTAATGTATTTACACTTCTCGTACTCCTCAGTTGATTCGTAGTAGTCAATAAGAGAATCTTTGATTGCCTGTCTCTTTTCTATTAACCTTGGATGCATGATAGCCTTAGTACCCATAGTTTCCATACGATGGATAGCATTTTCGTAGATATCACGTTCTAACCTTTTTGGTGCTTCTTCCAATTCCATTCTTTATAATTTAAAGATCTTCTTTCTGTGTTTTAAGTATTTCAAAGAGATCGTGGCATTTTTCATATTCTTCAAACTCTTCCAAGATGGACAAGCATTCTTCAGACTTTTCTAATTGTTTACTTTTCAATCCGAATTTCACCACATTAGAGTATATGCCCAGCGCCCAGTTAAGTTCATCTATAGTTCGAAGAGTTTTCATTTGTTATCATTCGAACTATATATTTTAGTCTAAGATAAAAAAGAAAAAGCGTCCGACGGTTTCTGAAAAGGAATTCCTGCCATGTTTGGTGAATTGTATTCAACCATAAGCATTCTGTCTCCTGCCTGATTTCCATAGACATTCAATACTTTGACTGTTTGTCCCGTTGCGTTTTCCCTTAAAATATCGCCCTTGCTGACACTTAATCCATTAAGTAAAGCTGAGTTAACTAAGTAATATTCTGCTCCCATTGTTCAAATTCTTTTATTAAAGTTTTAACTTCTGCACATGTTTCGTATCTTTCAAGATCTTCAGACCACATTAAGTAGTTTTTAAGAAAAATAGCGTAATCGTCTTTTTTAATTATAAGAGAATATCCTTCTTTGTCATCTAAACCACCTTCAGAAAGATGGAAAATGATTGCAAAGGAATGCCTTTTCTTAACTGCTTTGCTTATTTTTTCATAGACTATCTCCCAAAAGGCATCTTTTTCCTCGTGGGGCATATCGTCTCCGAAAACTATTTCGTGGTCTTTTTGATCCATTGAGAATTATTGTTCTTCTACTGGCATTGAGGAAGATACCTCTTCTAATATATCACCGATAAAAGATGTGATTAAATATGGATCTGCGTTTGATCCAGGTCTTCTGTCTTCTAGATAACCGATCCAATCCTTAGCTGTTGTGATCGGAACTCTAATCGAAGCACCTCTATCGCTGATTCCCCAGGAAAACTTGTCAATGCTTTGTGTTTCGTGATTTCCTGTTAGCCTTTGGTCATTATCGGATCCGTAGATAGAAATTGCTTCTTTATGTTTGCTCTCAAACAATTCAAATATTGAATCAAACAAGTCCTTTCCACCAATCTCTCTCATCTCGTAATTGGAGAAATTGACGTGCATGCCTGATCCGTTCCAATCTGCTTCTTTACCCATTGGTTTAGGGTGGAAGTCAACCTTCACTCTGTATTTCTCAGCAATTCTGTTTAGAATGAAACGTGAGATCCAAAGATCGTCTCCCGCATTTTTATTTCCCTGCGAGAAAACTTGGTATTCCCATTGACCAAGCATTACCTCTGCGTTTGTTCCAGTAACATTAATTCCACAGGAAAGACAAGCATCCATGTGTTCTTCTGTAATTTCTCTTCCTGCAGAGTAGGGATGTCCGACAGAACAATAATATTTTCCTTGTTTTTCGGGAGAATCAAAATTCTCGAAACCTAAAGGAATGTTGCTGTTTTTACTAAACCATCTAAGGACATACTCTTGCTCGAATCCGTACCAGTTATCCGGATTTTCAGTTTGAATTTTCGATCTTGTGTTTGAAGGGTGAGGAGTTCCATCTGGATTCATGACCTCGCACATTACCAAATATGAAAATCCACCTCTTAGTGGATCTTGATAAAGTTTAACAGGCTTCAGTATACAATCTGAACTTTTACCTTCCGCTTGTTGTGTGGAGCTTCCGTCAAAAGACCATTCTGGGATATCTTCTAACTTTGGAACGATTAACGCTAATGGATTTTCAATGGAAGATTTATCAAAATCAAGGACTTTAACCTTGGATCTTAAATTTGGTTCTGGTTCATATCCATCTAGCCAAATGTACTCTAACTTTATTTTCATAAAACAATTCTTAATTTTTCATCTCTTATATAACATGGAGAAGAAAAATTTTCGATCTATCTTACAAAAAATTAGTTTTATTTGGATTGAATCCCCTGTGCTTTTTTAGCGAAATCCTCGTACTGGATTAATTTACCAACCGTCCCCCTTTCAAGTCCCAGGGAGCCTTTTTCTGAACCGTAGGTTCTTTCGTCATACCATTTCACAAAATTGTCGACTGTCTTAAATTTTTCTTTGGGAGCAACTGGAATTATCATAGTTAAGTTTTCTTTATTTATCTATGAAAAACATCTTTGCAAAAATTCCGACTAGGGCAGAGAAAATAATCCAAAGAGTTTTTGTGACAGTACCTTTCCATTTTACTAGTTCAGCATGTTCCAGCAAAAGGTCCTTGTACTCTTTTTCGTGCTCTTTTTCGTTTTCTTTTTGTTCTTGTATGAATTTAGTATTTTCGTTCACACGAACGATTACTCCATGGTCCGGGTCAAGTAACTTCTTCTTAAGATCTGAAAGATCTTTCTTCATATCAGCCTGGGATTGCTTCAATTCTTCCACGCTCATCTGAATAATTTTTAAATCTCCGTTGGGGAGATTCTTTTTCATGGACGATAGTTCGTCCAAGATTTCCTTCATCAAGGTTGTTACTTCGCTTTTAGTTTCTGCCATGTCCTTACTTTGGTTCGTTCCCCAACCACCCAAAATAAAGTTGAACTATATATCAAGTATAGGGCATAGAGAAGAGACAAAATAAAGTGAAAACTTTATTTAACCAGCGGTTTGAGATCAACGACGGAGTTTTCAACCAGTATAAATGAATCAACAGATTCATTCGGGGTATCTATAACAAAGAATCCGTAACCATCTCCCTTTCTAATGCTGTGATCAAGAATAATTGATCCGTGGTATTGGATTAAAACGCATACCTCAAGGTGTGCTTGTGGACTTTTGGTTTTGATCGAGATCTTCAATTTTCTTTTAGGATTTCCCTTGTAACATCATCTATATGAACTACCCAGAATTTGTTTTCATTCTGGAGCTTTAAAATCACATCCTCAGAATTCATCGAACCGATAAGCTTAGCAGTATCGCCTTCGAACTGGAACTCTTCTCCAAGATGTTCTGGCTCTAACTTAGATCTTCTTATCCATTTACTCTGGTTTCTTTTAAAAAGTTTTCCGTAGTAATCTACCATACTAGTAGAAGGCTCTTTTATCTCTCTTTTTTTCTTGGTGTCGATGTTTGTCATAGCTTAGAATCGTAATATCCCTTTTCTTTTAAAAAGTCTAGGTGTTGTATGATTTTTTCTAATTCTTGTTCCCTTTTCTCCCCGTGCAAAACCTTTATCTGATTTTTATCCACCGGTATTTTAAAAAAATCAGTCAGGAGGGTATCTTTTGAATAATTAGATTCGAAGAATTCTACAACCGATTCAAATCCATTTTCTAAATTAATATAACTCATTGGCATACCAGGAGCATTGTGTTTCCACAACAATACATTGAGAGGGGTTTCCTCTTGGAATGGACAATAATGGTAAACGTCAACCAGCTTCCAAATTACATTCAGGAATTCTTCAAATACTCTAAGAAATTTCAAACATGAATGATTTACAAGAAACAAATTACCAGTCCGATATTCGCCGCGTTGGTTTAAGGGAACCTGTAAAAATTGCATCAATGGCCACTCCAATGTTTTAGTTAGATCGTATTCTGGATAGCATTCAAAGAAAGGGTCTCCTTTTTGATTTCCTTTCTCGTCAATTACCATGACAAAGTCTTGAGGACCTTTGGTCACCATCGGAAAATTTCTGATCGATCTGGAATAAACGAAAATCTCGTCGATATTCGGGCAAGCTATTGAATCACAATCAATAAAACAAACTTCATCATATCCCATTTCCAAAGCCCTGATACAAGCATCCGGCTTTCTTGATGTAATCTGGAATATCTTTGGATTTTTTCTATGAACGTAATAGTTCCCATTTAGAAGCTCTTCGAACTCCCTCCCTTCGTCATACAATTCATAATCTATTTTATGAAAGCTGACACCCTCCGGCGTTTCTAAATTTTGAATGTGTGGATCATAATTGATGCAAAAAATATTTATGTCGTGCTGTGAGTATTTTTTCAAACTCTTAATCAACCAAAGAACTAGGTAGTGGTAGTTTTCTGTAACTATGGAAACGTAAGTTCTTGTCATATTAGAATTTGAATGCTGCAATGGGGTTCTTTAAAATATCGAATGCTTTTACTGTTAAATTTTGTCCTGCTTGATATTCATCAATCTGAACCCAGTAATAAATTTTCATGTCTAGGTCTTGGAATTCCCAAAAAACAGTTTCTATCCCATCCACGTGGAGTTCAAGACGAACATAACCAGTATTTCTTAGTGGTTTAAACCAGATTTTATTGTCTTCCTTTTTCCATCTGCCAAGTTTTCCCCCTACAAAATCACTTAACAAATTAAGGATCTCTATCCTTTCATCTCTTTGATAGGTAGTAACATGAACAATAAAATCTCCAGGTACCCAAATGTTTTTATTCAAATGTGGGAATGCATCGACTATGTATGGATTTTTAGATGGCCAAAAACGATTGAGCTTTTTTTCCTTGATCCATTTTATTTTCCCCCTCCATTTATCTTTCTTTGAGGATATTCTGAGCTGTCTCATTTCATGATCAAATTCATTGATGTCCAAATCCTTTGGCCAATCAGGAGCATCCCAAATCTCTTGAATTAGTTCAATTGAATCTTTGGAATTCTTTAAAAGCATTTGGGATGACATGAGATTGTTTTTCCTATAATCGTTGCTAACAAAATTATCAGGCGATCCACCTCCCTCTGGAACTATCAATTCAAACCTTTCATCTATGAGGTCTTCCAGTTTGGTTGATAAGTTCATAAATAGACAATCACAATCCAAGAAAAAAAACCAATCGTATTTTTCTTCGGACAATAAACTTCCCAGTAGTTTTATCTTACCCCATTGTGGGTGTCTTCCCTCTAAAAATTTATCGTCAATTTTAAATGGAATAAGGTCGTAGTCATGGAGTTCGCAATATTTACTAAAGTTAGCAAAGATGGTCGTTTCAGCCATCCTGCTGTAGTTATCATCAAACATTGACACTACCGCTATTCTAGGCATGTCTAAACGTTCTTTTGTCTTAGTATACCTCTTTCCCCAGCAAAGCAATGTAATGACACTATATGCATTGCAAAATATCCAGGAATCACGTCCTTCCAAGTCTCTGGATTTCTTTCCTTCATTTTTTCAATGATCCAGTATAATTTTCTACATGCTAGATAAATGTCATCTCTGAAATGTCTGAGAATATCGCAGGATCTTATAAAATATGAGATGTGTAAGTAATCTCCTCTTCTCATAAAGTGGTATCCAATCGTGCATGGAACCCTTTCTTTATGATGAGATCCAGTATCCTCCGGAAACCAAATGGGTAGAAAAGCTTGCCTTGTATAAGGTTCTCTTTCGAGCAAATCCAGCAAGTCATTCAAATCTCCATATCGAAATCTAATTCCCTCTAAGTGTGGAGTCCATATTCTTTCGGGGTAGGTGTGTGAAAACTTTTCTTCCTTCTTGAACTGCTGGTTTTTCTTTTGATTAAAAGGCCACCATTCATTCGATGGTGGTGGGTTCAGAGGAAGTCCACCAACTCTTTCTTCGAAGTGATCGTCCGCCCATGGAAGATTTGGTCTAACCTCCTCTTTCAATTCATCCATGGTTTGAGGAATGAACATCTGGAAAGAGTGATTCATAACCTCCCACATGTTATCAGGAGAATCTATTCCCTGCCATTTTTCGGTTTTGACCATATATCCTTGATCCTTCAGTCTTTCTTTAGACCAAGAGATAGCTTCGGAAGGTTTGAAAAAAGTTTTCATTAATTGTTTTTTGTATTTCTTCTACTTTTTAGATCCCTAAAGTTTCTCATATTTCGAAGATATTTTCGAAGGAACCTGTACTGGGTACAAAGTCATCGTCTCTTAAATAAATATTTGAAACTATGTGTCTTTCTTGAAACCTGTAACCTTTTGATGAAAGATACGAGGTTACAGCAAGGCTTTCATGTTCTAGCTGTTCGATACAAATAAGCTTGGTTTTCCTTTGCTCTAAAGAAAATCCTTTTAGAACATCCAAAACGTTTGTTGTGTTTTTTATGAGCAAAATTCGTATATCCTCGATATTGATTCTAGACAAAGCTTGGTCCAGTGTTATTCTATTCGGACCTACACAATCAACGTTCAAACAAAGCCTTCTTTGAATTCTTAGATCCTCATATCTACTTTGATTTTCTTGAATGCAAATCACCTTCCAACAATTCATTTCGTAATCATACAAGCTATTGCCGTGATAAACTTCTACGGTAGAACCAAATTCAACAGCTGCAGATCTCTCTGAATCGTAGGGTAATATTTCACATAATCTTTTTACAATTTCCATGGACCACAAAAAAACAGGTTTATCTTTATAGACGAAACCTGTTTAAAGTTTTCTGTAAACTGGGTTATTTACATACAGAAATTAAATAGTCGCTGTAAGTTTTCTTTTGTGGCTTCTCGTTCGGAAAATAGTAACATTGGTAAGGCTTTCCGTTTAGAAAAATCTTCTTAGTAAATCCCGATGGAACGGTAGCACCGCTGGGAAGCTTTTGTGCCTTATCGAAATGGACAGTAATAGTCACTGTTACTGTTCCTTTTTTGGCTAATTCCCTTTCATATTCTTCCAACAATCTCCAATGAACCCTATTCAGATCTTGGTGCTGTAGAGCACAATTTAAATAGGAAAAGGTTTGCTTAAGCATCACTGAAGTGCAATTGAAATCTGCTGCTGGAGCCATGTGTCCCTTATCCCAAACGTTAGAAGCATAGTCAGCATTGTCTGAAGTTCGGATGGAGTCATTGGTATAAAAATCCATTCCTTTCCGGGAAGCTGTTCCATCTGGGCATTGCACCTTATATTTTATTTCAAGGGGCTGCTCTAATACCTCAGAATATTTTACTTGGTAAATTCCAGCATCAACATAAACTTCTTTTCTGAGTTGTCCAAAAAGTAAAAGAGGGAATAATAGTAATAGGAAAAATAGTTTCTTCATCAAATTTTTTTCCTCTATATATTTTAGATTCTCCCCTATTCGGGTTGAAAAAATTTATTAAAGGAATTAACCTGATATCAAACTACCTTCACCATATATTTTCCTTCTATCCAAGACATTTCCATCTCTGCTTTTTCTCTTGTGATATTCATTTCTGACATGACCGTATTAACTCCAAACTCAACCCATTCCTGGTAGTCTTTTTTATTTAGAGGTGTGGTTACGTTCCAAAATGGATCTCTCGAAATTTTCTCTTCAGAAACGTTGGCGTAAAGAGCGTGTCTTTTCTTAAGCAATGAAATGATTCTTTCTTCGGAAGTCATCGTAATTATAATTAGAAAGTTTTGATTAGTCTTTTTGCGCTTGCATAGTTTGTTGCTAGAGGAACATTGTGAAAGTCACATATTCTTAACAGCATTTGTATATCTGGTTCGTGAGGATGTTTCCCCAAAGGATCCCGAAAGAAAATTACAAGATCAATTTCTTTTTGGGAAGTCATAGATGCTATTTGAGCATCACCTCCATGGGGTCCAGAAAGTAGCTTAGTTACTTTCAATCCGGAATTTTCCACATGAGTACCGGTCGTTCCGGTAGCAACCAATTCGATGTCATCTCTCTTGAAGAAATCTAGGTTGTGCATAATGAAAGAAACCATCGAGGCTTTCTTTCCGTCGTGTGCTATAATTGCGATTTTCATTTTTCTTTTTTCTCCTGGCTGTCTCCTCTCCAAACCCGGTAGGAATCAGAATCGAAATGCTGGGTTGAAACCTCGAAAACAACTCCGTCGGTTATAGCCTCTAATTGATGCGGTTGACCCGGTAATTGTCTAACTGAATCACCTGGATAAAGATGTTGTTCTACAACTTCTGCAGTTTCGGTGTCAATCCATCTGTAGATGAAAGATCCCTCGTCAACAAACCAAGTTTCGTCTTTGATCATGTGATAGTGCATAGAGAATTTACATCCTTTCTTGAACACCAAAAGCTTTCCACAATAAAGCTCGTTATTTGCTATGATTACCTCGTGGCCCCATCCCTTTGGGACGTTGCAACCTGGACATTCTAAAACATTGACAACATTTGGTTTTTCCATGATTTATTTTTTTATCATTAGATCAAGCATTTCTTGGTACCTTGGGAGAATCCTAACTGATGCCTCCTCATAATTCATAAATTTAGCGTCGTTGATTTCTTCAATCTGAAGCATCCCCTGCGGAATTATATCGGTCTTCACTCCAATCTCTTCTAAGGAATCGATGTAGCATTCAAAGATAGAAACCTCTTTGAACACCTGCTTCGCCCTTGTGTAATAAATCATATGCTTTTTCCCAAGCTGGTGCGGGAAAATCTTAATACCAACCTCCTCGAAAGTTTCTCTGCAAGCAGCTAAAACCTCATCCTCATTTTCTTCAATTCTTCCTTTAGGAGGCATGTAACTACCAAACCATCTGGTGTTTGTGCTGTGACACAAAAGAATTTTATTATTGCAAACTATTGCAATCCCTGCAGATCTTTCCATTCCTTTTTCTTTCTTTTATTTATCAGAGATTTTAGGAATCAGAAACTGCTCTTCCCTTCATTTTTTCCCAATCCTTCTCTGGTCTAACTTCTAAATTTGTAATCCATCCTCCTTCGATAGTGTGCATATTTACACCATTCTTTTCAGCGAACTTCAACAAAGCATTCACATCTTTTGGAAAACAAGTCCCACCGTAACCTAACAAACCATCAGGGCCAGGTACCTGCAAATGGGAATCTCCTATTCTTCCATCAGAAGCAAATCCATATAGTGCTTTGTCCCAATCGACACCAATTGTATCTCCAAGTAATTTGAACTCGTTCATGATGGAAACTTTAGTAGCCAGGAAGCAGTTGTTCATATACTTTACATATTCCGCGGTTGTAGAATCTGTAAGTATTATATGCTTGTTCGCAAATCTTTCTTCGAAAAGTTCTTTTACCCTTAGAGCCAGATCTTCCCTACCACCCAAAATTATTCTTGATTGAGTAAGCATGTCTATTTTCGAGCTCCTCTCCGTTAGAAATTCCGGGGAGAAAACTATATTATATCCGAATCTTTCAATTATGGATTTTGTAGTTCCCGGAAGAACTGTTGATTTGATGATGAAGATTGTTTCCTTATTTGGAAAAATGGACCCAAAGAAATTTTCGATGAAGGAAAGATCCTGAGTTCCGTTAAGTGACATTGGTGTGGGTAAGCACACAAAGATAAATTCTTGATCCAGAACCTCGTTTAGACTATGTGTTGCTCTCGATGGATTAGTGTCATAAATTTTTACATCTGCTGATGCACTAAAAGCAAAAGCCTGGGCTTCACCTACAAACCCGTTTCCGATTATTCCTACTGTTTTTCTTTTCATTAATTAAATTTTACTCTCCCTGCCGTCCAGGTAGTTTTTATAGTCTATGATTCTTTGTTTTATTTCACTTTTTGGAGTCCAACCAGGAATTAATTTTTCAGGGTTTGCTCTGGTATAAAATTGATATCCATTTGGAATTTCTTCTGGTGAACAGTAATAGTAAGGAATTCCAAAAATCTCCATGAATTGCTCAAATTGAACCGGATCTGTTGTCCCAACATCAAAAACACTTCCTGGTAAATAGTTTTCCATGGCTAACATGTTTGCTTCGACAACATCAAAAACGTGAATAAAATCCCTTTTGGGATTGAATGGGAACAGCTTCATTTCAGATATCTCTTTGGTAAGATAAAATCCTTTGTAAGCTTGGTAAGCAACAGATGCCATTTTACCTTTGTGCTCCTCACCTGGGCCAAAGACGTTGAAGTATCACAGTGAAACTCCTGAGTTTGAGTTTTTAACATACTGCTCTGCACAGTATTTTGACCAGGCGTATAAGTTTGCGGGTAATTCTCTCTCATCGACTCCATAATTGGCAGCAGAGGATGAATAAACAAATTTGATTCCTTTTTCCTTGGCAATGTCAGATAAGAACCTCGTCACCTCAAAATTAAGAAACATCATGTAATTTACGTTCTGCTTCAAGGTGTCTGCACATGCACCCACATGGAATATTCCGTCAATTCTTTTTTTATCAAATATTATTTGGATTCTTTCCTTCCAGTTTTCTTGTTGGATGTTTTTGATTTCGAGACCTTCTAAATCGTGTCCTAAAGAAATCAAATGCGACCATAGGTTTTTGCCTATAAATCCATTTTGTCCTGTTACTAAATAGTGAGCCACTCTGTTGAATTTATCAACTATAGCTTATTTGTGGAAGTTTATTTCGATGAACTTGAAGGACGTTTTCTGTACCATTCCATTTCCAGAGGATAATCAATTTCATAATCACCCTCACGATCGACTGTTGCATTTAACGAGAATTCGTATTTTCCATCCTGTGTTTCGGCTGCTACTGTTCCCAATTCGTGATCGTCCAATTGGAAATCATCAAAAAACAATATTTCGAGTTTTCCATCAGGACGAAGAACCTCAGCAAAAAAGACATCTGTATTTTTAGGAATGTCAGCTTTGCCGTTGGTCACCCACTCTCTAAACCAGTTCTTCCTAAGGAAAGCATCTTCTACCGCTTTTTTTATCTCTTGGAGGTCATCCTCGTCTTTAGGACTGAGTGTTCGAATGATTTTTACACCTTTAGAATGTGACTGTTTAGGCCAGATGGAATAAGGTCCTGGTCTAGAATAATCCTCAAACAATTTGATGTAAGACATAATCTATATATTCCTTCTCGAT
>JACCEA010949193.1_pt1 | contig 14079 bp, 29 predicted proteins | sample 7449851 | NCBI WGS metagenome assembly JACCEA01 (sample SAMN15323453, study PRJNA562643) | freshwater metagenome | isolation source: river surface water | place: USA:Blue River Watershed | collected 2017-08-18 | reverse complement strand
TATCAAGGACGTGATGATTACTTCTTACTGCCCTCGTAGCTCAGTGGGTCGCTGGATCGTACCCAGCCGAGGGCACCATAACACATAATAGTCATTAGATTCGCGTCTTCTGACTATTTTTTTTAAGGATATAAAATATGAGTTACGAAGCAGGTAAGGGGTCTTCCCCACGTCCATTTAGTATTTCCCGTGATGAATATGCGAAAAGTTGGGATAATATATTTTCAAATAAACAGACTCCGCTTAAAGAGTTTGTCAAAGAAGATAGATACATTGTGTTTAAGAAATCTGATATTTTAAATTGTTTAACAGAAGATGAGGCTAACACGATTGAGGGTATCATCAAGAAAGTTGATACATACCGCAAATCAGTAGGTAAAGACTCATTAAAGACTGTTGTTGTAGAGAGTGATTGGGACATGTATGAAGCAGTGTGGGAAATGTTAGAAACTGCTTGATTTGTGGATGTTTTGTTGTTATAATCTTTCTTTGGCATTCAAAAGTAAATATACCTGTAATTCGTCGCGCTAAAGTATGTATGTAAATTTACAGTGTTGACTATCTTGTATAGCTGCTGTATAATCGGTAGCATCAATAACACATTAGGTGAGAAACATGCAAAACAAAATTTTCTTCATGACTTATGCTTATGGTGAGGAGATTGGTGTTATCGAATTTGACGATATGTATGTGGCGTATGACGCAAAGGATTCTTATGGTGTTTCTGGTTACTCCACTGTGATGCGTTCATATGATGTGAATGATCCGGTGGTAGTGGAACTTAGGAAGCATCTTAACTATAAGATAGGTTAAATGAAAGTTTAGGGCCGCTGATCCTTAATTTTTAATCAGCTAAGGTGAGGGTTGCCCCCTAACATATAGGGGGTCCGGCAAAATATCGCCAACGTGTCTGAAAAGTCTATGGCACTCGACCAAAAGGTTTAATATGCGACGTTTATGTGATGTTCCGTGGGAAGAACTTATGATTGGCGATTTTATTATTTCTAACACTGGGTTAATTGGTAGAATTGACGAACTTATCCAAATTGATTACGCCACTCAAAATGAAGATAATGAGATTATAATCAAATGGTCGAATGGAAAATTCTCAGCGTTATGGCACCATGAGGGTGTTTATGTACACTATGATGAATTATCGAATCTTATTTTAAGGAATTCTAATGCGATTGTGTGATATTCCTTGGGAGGATTTGCAGATTGGCGATGTAGTGATACAAAACCAATTTCGTGGGAAGATTACTCAATTAAATGTAAAAAATAAATATGCAGGTAGACATAAAGATAATTCCATTGTGGTGGTATGGGATGCGAAACCCAACAACATTAAAAGAGAATCTGAATTTTATCACTGTGATTCTGATTTTATAGAATACGATATTTTGGCAAATTTGTGTTTAAGGTTTTGTCAGGAATAGGATACTCTAGGTGGTATCACGTCGACTTGCAGTATATCCCAAAACTGTTATACTGTGTTTCCTCGAAGCCAAGTGGAGTAACCCCGAGTGGGGTAAGCCAGTAATTTTATAGGATTTCATATGATGAAATTAAACTTTACTATTTTGGAAGAAGAAAATAATAAAAGAACATATAACGAAATGTGTAAGAACATTGGGGTTGAGTTGGTAAAAGGAATCGATTCTGCCCTTGATGTTCATATTGAAAGTATGTTACATGAATGAAGATGCTCTTAATGATATCCTACACGATATTCACACCACTGGTTTTTTTAGTGGTCTTCGTAAGGAAAGCAATGACTTCACTGAGTGGTCAGATTCCAACAAAATGTTATTTTTTTGTTTGTGCACAACACCTGTAGGAGAGAGAATCTTAGAATCGATATATATTTCCGGGTATAGTGATGGGTTACGTGGTGTATGTAATACTTGTTCTATAACTTGGGCAGAAGATAATCCGGGGGATTACGATAAGTTAGTTTCTCTGTTTTGTAGTTGACTTTCAATATTATCTAAAGTATAATTGGCTTTCTCAACTAAGGACACTAAAATGATTCAGTTTTCTGCCCCGGTTTCTTCTGTTCGTTTCCGTCTTAATACCTTTATTGTTGTAAGAGAAGACTTCATTAACACGAAGTATACTTGTACTATTATTGAAAGTAGAGTTCTTTTGAGAAAGTTGATTACTACCTATATTTTTGAAGATTCTGGTGGTGACTTTTATAGAGCAACTGATTGGGGTGATGGTAAAATTTATTACATGAGAAAAGTGCAACTTAATTAATTTTTAACACATAAGGTGAAATGTATGAAACGTATTGACGAAAATAATATTAGTCTTACCAATGAAGAACTTTTGGATATTTGTGAGTTGATTCGAGAACATCTTGATATGAGGTGGGATCATTATACTGACACCTTTATTATTAAAAAAACTTCATGGGAAGATGGGATGCGAAGTATGAATCCTAAAATGTATGATATGGCCAATGAAATGACCACAATTTAAAGGGGGTGTGATATGGAATTGTATAAGTCTGTTTCTATTGATGGTAGGGTTTTTATCAAGGTTCTGTGTTATAGTCGAGAATCTAAATTTCCTTGGTCGTATAGATATCTTATGAAGAATACTTATCCACAAAAAATCACCACGACTCCCCCTCATGGTGTCATGGAATTTAATAGCATTGAAGATGCTAACAGCTTTATTAAAAAAATTCTAACCTAAAGGAACATTCAAAATGAAAGAAATCCAAGAAAAGCTAAGTGGGCGATCTGTGCTTGTGTTGGAGCAACACACCTGATATAATACGACACATCAACGGTGCTGGGGGTGATATATGGATAGTAGATCAATCATCAGAGAAAACATACAGGACTTGTTTACCAGATTTAATAACGATTTCTTCTTTGAGTCTTGTAATATTTCTTTTTCCAGAAGGTTTGAACACTTCATCGATAGGTTGCATGAAAGAAAGTTTGACCAATTTGATGTAATTAGGGCTTTGGCAAAACATATTTCAGATAAGAAGTGCGAAATTATCTATTGCTGTCACCTACCCTCGCCTCCTATAAGACTTAACATCACCAGTAAAAATTTTGTAATATGTTTTAATATCTTTGTAGACACAGATAACAATAAGACACAATTGAAGCTTAGAACTATTACTGAAAACACTGGGAGAACTTCCCGAGTTTCCACATTTAATTTACAATAAGGAGTAATATGAAAAAAACAACTCAAACCTACAAGATGTCCAAACCACTTAAGCGCGTTCTTGCTCTTACTAAGTTTAAGTCTAAGGCACATAAGGCGTCTTTTAAGGCAGCAATGATTGATGCTGAACTTGCCTCTAAGTTCCAGCCATCGAAGCAAGCCGACAATAAGAAGTAACAGTAATTTTAAACTCTCATGAGAAACCATGAGAGTTTTTTACTTATAAAAGGACGTATAAATGCCAAAAATTTCAAAAGAAGAGAAGAAATTTCTTGACAATGCTAAAAAACTGTGTCAATATTATGGACTATACAATGGAGAGAAGATTATAACTTCAAGTGTTTATGAAAAAGAAATTTCAAAAGCTTTACTAGACTTAATAAAGTCTGGATTAGTCGAGATTGAGCATAACGGTAGTACATATTTTGTAAAGGATGTGTTATAATGTTATTTTACTTATTGGTTGCGTTTATTTATTTGATATTGCTTAATAATCAGCTTAAGTATATGATTATTGAAAGATCACTGCCACCGAAATACATTAGGTTTTACACCAATGATGAAGTGAGCAATTTTAACAGAATGATTGATGGATTTGTGAATTCTGTACCAACTCATGATGAGCATATTGCAAAAATTGCTTTAGTTTTAGCTGCATTTATGGTATCTTTGTTATCTTCACTTGTTTGGCCTGTTATGTTAGTTATAGATGTTCTTAGTCTTTTAAAGAAACAATAAATACACATGATGTTGGAGATAGACTCCGACGATCAAATTTACATAGGAGTTATGTATGTCCAAAAAAGAATATGATGTAATTTATTACATTGGTCGATTCGAGCCTGCGCACACCGCGCACATTAATAACATTCAGCATTGTCTTGACCTTTCTGAACGTGTTGTCGTTTTTATTGGTTCGTGCGGTGGTCCTCGCACTATGAAAAATCCTTGGAGTTTTGAAGAACGAGTTGAGATGATTCGTGCAAATTTCCCTGACCAAGCAGTGTCGCTATGCTTTGTATCTACGGTTGACCATCCATATAACGATAACGCATGGGCTGCGCAAGTCAATAAAGTGATTTACGGTGATCTTGAGCCTTTCTACAGTCACTGGGACTTGGATAGGTGTGCCATTCTTTGTCCGAGAAAGGACGATTCTACCTACTATTTGAAGTATTTTAGCGATATTGAACAACTTGAAATTCCTATTGTTTCTGGTTTTAACGCTACTGACATCCGTGATATTTTCTTCACCAACCCCAATCAATTTGAAGAGTATTCGTCTGATTTGGGTATTACCCAACAAACTCACAAATATTTGATTGATTGGAAGAAAAACAACACTGAGGAATATGAACGAATTTCTCGTGAGTTTCGTATCGTTCGTGACTACAAAGATGCTTGGAGCATTGCTCCTTATGCGCCAACGTTTGTCACTACTGACGTGGTAATCGTTTCATGTAACCATGTTCTTCTTATCAAGCGCAAGTCTGCCCCTGGCGAAGGTCTTTATGCTCTTCCGGGTGGATTCCTGAATCAAAACGAACGGATTATTGATGGGGCTATCCGTGAGTTGAAAGAAGAGACTAAGATTAAGGTTCCCGAGAAAGTTCTACTTGGTTCTATTAAGGCGAAAGAGGTATTTGATGCCCCTGACCGCAGTCTTCGTGGTCGAACTATTACCCATGCTTTTTATATTGAATTGGATGATGTCACCCTTCCAAAGGTTAAGGGCAGTGATGATGCCATAAGTGCTGAATGGATTCCTCTTAGTAGTATTTCCACTATGCGTAGTAGTCTCTTTGAAGATCATATGGCAATTATTCAATTTTTTACGGGTATTTACTCAGGGGAATAAGAAAAATTTTTATGAAAACATATGATTATTTCTTTGACTTTGGTGATGCCAGTGAAAATATATTTCAAGTAAGATATGCTATTAAAAAAGACGTGCGATCACCACCATCATTTTATCTTTATCGTGCAAGTCAAGTTATTCAAATAGACAGAAACAATAAGCATAAAATGATAAAAAATATATACTCCGGTGTGGTTGATCACTCATTTAGGGAGTTGACAGATGAAGAAAAGGAAGAGTTTTTCGTAAAATTGCTATCTGCTGTTATTATATGAAGTTTTTATAAGGTGATAAAAAAATGAATAAAGAAAAAGGTGACCTACTAAGGTTGGCTAAGAATGGTGACTATGACGTAATTGTTCATGGGTGTAATTGTTTCGGTATTTTTGGTGCAGGTATTGCAAAACAAGTCCGTATGCAGTATCCTCACGCATACGCTGCCGACTTAAAAACTACTCGTGGAGATTATGCTAAAGTTGGGACGTATTCACAGTATAAAACAGAAGATGGGTTTGTAATCATAAACGCGTATACTCAATATGGTTTCAACAAGAAAGGGGAAGTTGATGACCTATTTGAGTATGAAGGATTCTATAAGATTCTAAAACAGATAAAGAGTGAATTTGGTGGGGTTAGGTATGGGTTTCCCTATATTGGAATGGGGCTTGCTGGTGGCAACAAAGAAAAAATTATTGAACTCATCAATGATTTCTCTTATGACATAGAAGACCTCGGTGGGTCTGTCACTCTGGTAGAATTTTCGTAATATGTGTTGCCATGTCTTTTGAAGTGTGATAACATACTACGAATAATCTACTGTAGAAGTGGTAATAAATAAAACAAGTCAATACGATAGACGTAACGACTAAAAACTTTTTAAGGAGCTTAAAAAAATGCAATTCAATCAAAATCAAATCTCTATTGCTCTCGATAGTATCATTTTTGATACTGATTCTTACAAGTGGAGTCACTACGCCCAATATCCAGAGGGCACCGAATATGTTTGGGATTATATCTCTTCCCGTGGTGGTCAATATGTAAAGACTACTTTTTTTGGTCTTCAAATGTTCATTAAGAAGTATCTTTGCGGTCAAGTCGTTACTCAGGAGGCAATTGAAGTAGCCGATGCTTTTGCAAAAAGTCACGGGGAACCGTTCAATCGGGAAGGTTGGCAGTATATTCTTGATGTTCATGGTGGAAAACTCCCTCTGAAGATTCGTGCTGTTCGTGAAGGTGCCCACATTCCTTTTAAAAACATTCTGGTTAGCCTAGTTAACACCGACCCTAAGTGTGGTTGGCTTCCTTCCTATGTGGAGCCGTCGATCCTTCGCGGTGTCTGGTATCCCACTACTGTGGCGACCCGTTCTCGATTCATTAAGGACGTGATTCGTAACTATATCAATAACACTTCAGATGATGCTTCTGGTATTGACTTTAAGCTACATGACTTTGGTTCTCGTGGCGCTTCCTCTAAGGAAACTTCTGGCATCGGTGGTGCTGCCCACATGGTTAATTTTAAGGGTTCTGACACCATTACTGGTATCCTTACCGCAATGAAGTATTACCCGGAGAAGGATGGTTCCAGCCCTGTTATTGGTTTCTCTATTCCCGCAAGCGAACACAGTAGCATGACTATTCTTGGTCCTGATGGCGAGATTGACCAAATGCGGCGTATGATTACCCAATTTGGTGGTAAATTTGGTCTTATGGCGTGTGTCAGTGATGGCTATGATATCTATCAAGCGTGCCACAAGTGGGGTAGCCTGAAGGATGAAATCATTGCATCTGGTTCAATGGTTGTTGTTCGCCCTGATAGTGGTGATCCTGTAGAAGTTACTGTTAAGTGCCTTTCTATTCTTGATAAGTATTTTGGGCACACCGTCAATACCAAGGGCTTTAATGTTCTTAACAACGTCCGAGTGATTTATGGTGATGGTATTAATGAACTCACTATCAACTCTATTCTACTTAAGATGGAATGGGATCGTTGGAGTGCAGATAACATCGCTTTTGGTATGGGGGGTGAGCTTCTTCAGACTCCTAACCGTGACACTAACAAGTGGGCTATGAAGGCTTCCGCTGCATGTATTAACGGTGAATGGCGTGATGTGTTTAAAGATCCTATTACTGACCCGGGTAAGAAGTCCTTCAAGGGTCAAATGTCTCTTTACCGCAACAAAGTCACTGGGGAATATGCAACTATGCGTATCGATCAAGGATATGGTATTAAGGATGAATGGGAAGATCAAATGATTGATGTTTTCGAGAATGGAGAACTTCTGGTTGAGTATAGTTTGCAAGAAATTCGAGATTTTGCGGATAGCAATCAGTAAAAATAAAGGGGCTTCGGCCCCTTTATAGTTGACACCTCTGTTAGTTAGTGTATAATTCATTACATCAGCTAAACACCTCATTAGGAGAAAATATCATGTCCAACGCACTTAACACCATTATGAACGCCCTTTCTTCTCACTTTAGTGCTTACGATGAACAGTATGTTGCACGTATGGTAAAGTGGGGACTCCATCGGAAAGCTGCGGTAATGGAGTTCAAAAAGTCTCCTGAATACCTCATGTATGTTTATAAAAAGTATGATAAACTTCATGCGATGTGTGGTGGTAAGACTTGGTATCACATTGTCAATGACAATACCGTTTCTATGCTTGAAAAACTTATCGAAGATATTTGTAAGGATAACATTGATGAGCGTAACGCAAAAATTGCCAGAAAGATTCAAACTATTGGTGCATCTGAAGTTGTTGGTGAAGGTAAGGTTGCTACTTGCGCAGATGGGTTTAATGGTGTTTTCTTTGTAAATACTGACCTCGGTCAAAAGCGTGTTGAAATCAACACAATCCTTGCTGGTGGTTATGACGTCCAGTGTCTTCACTACCGCACTCTTATTAAAGTGAAGTAATTTAAAATACAGAAGGGGCTTCGGCCCCTTCTTTAGTTTGTGACTAATTCATTACATCCAATATAACAAGGGGTAGATAATGCACAAAAAATATACAAACACCCTATACCTTGTGAGGGTTAAATCTGAGGCATCTGATCATTTGGTATGACACAGTAGATGTTATAAAAAACTTCGCGATCTTGGTGTGACTGGGACTATGGGGGAAGGTGTATAATTACCCAGAAAAGATCTTCGTGAAACTACCCGTTATGAAATTTATATAAAAATTTTTAAGAAATCATAGAAAGGCATTAATTATAAAATGAATTTAAAAGAATTTGCAAAAAGAGTAAATGAAATAGTAAGTGTTGCAGAAATGCAACATAAAGACGTTGAAAATATTGATGTAAAAATTTATGTTAAGGTAGTTGGGACTGTCGGGCCACTACCTACTGTGGATATTAAACACATCGGTATTGGTGTTGACTGGGACTCTGGAAGGTGTATAATTACCCCTGAAAAAGATCTTCGTGAAACTACCCGTGATGAAATAAGTGCAATTCAAAAGAAATTCGATGATATGGGGTGGGCATACTACGAAGCAACAAAAACACTAAAGAAAAAATAATGAAAGGAATTTTATGTCAATTTTAAATACAATCAAAAATGATAACGTTACAGCACGTAAATCTCGTGATATCATTACATCCTCACTTCTGTCAACCCTATACGCGGAAGCGGTGAATGTGGGTAAGAATGATGGCAACAGAGAAACTTCTGACAAAGAAACTCTTGCAGTAATCAAGAAGTTTATCGATGGGGTGAATTTTACTATTGACAACATTGATTCGGTTATCAGTGATGTAAAGTATGAAATTGCAGTAAAAGAGCGAGAAATCCTGAGCGCATATATTGAAAAGTTTCAACCGAAGCAGTTGATCACGGAAGAACTTACTGATATAATTTCTGGTATTGTTGCTACCCTCCAAGAAAAGTCGCCAAAACAAATGGGTTTGGTAATGAAGTCTCTTAAAGATTCTTATGATGGGATGTACCAAGGTAACGAGGCGAGTAAGATTGTAAAAGCAGTTCTTAGCTCTTGACAACTGTAGTATTAATGGTATAATTACAACATCAACTTCAGCAAAGGATATATTATGAAAAAAGGTGAAATGCTTAGTAAAGCAATCCTTATCGCAACTAACGCGCATCATGGTCAATTTGATCGGGGTGGGAATCCTTACATCTTGCATCCTTTGAAAGTGTTGCATTACCTCAATAGTAATGATGAAGAATTGATGTGTATTGCCGTTCTTCACGATGTCATTGAGGATAGTGATGTTACCTACAATGACTTGGTGAATGCTGGTATGAGCGTTCGCGTCATTGCCGGTGTCAAAGCACTCACCAAGGTTCCCGGTCAAACTTACGAAGAGTACAAACAAGAGGTATTCGATAATATTGACGCTATGCAAGTAAAACAGAAAGACTTGCGTCATAACACGGACATTCGTCGTCTGAAGGGTGTCACTGAAAAAGATATCGCTCGAATGGTCAAATACCAAACTTTCTATGTAGAAATCGAAGCTAAACTGGCGGAGTTGGTTTAATGTTTTAAGAAGGAATATGTTGACAGTCACTAAAATATCTGTATAATACAATCATCAGATAACTCATTAGGAGAAGTAAATGCAACAAATTATTGTTTATCGGAATCCCGCTGAGGCTGCTTTCTGGAATACTATCATGTCTGCCGATAATATTTTTCCGATTTTTGTTGGTGTAGTAGTTTTCTTTGCGGTTATTATTATCACCGATAGTATTCTGTATAAAAGTAAACACCGTGTTACATACACTATTCTTAGGCATTCCTATTTCTCGCCAATCGTAGGTGCTATTTGCGGAATTTTTACTGTTTGGTATATGTGGATTTAAAAAGTTGTTGACAAGTAGTAAAAATTCTGTATAATACAATCATCAACTAACCAATAGGAGTTAAACATGATTAAGTTTATCGGGTGTGTTGCTGAGAAGTTCACGAAGAAACAAATGTCTGCTGTTTTTGAGTTTTATGCTTTTTCTTATTACCATGCGTGTGACAAGCTTGAAGAAATCTCTGGTATTGCTATTAATGGTGAAAGTAATTACGCAGATCTTTGTGAAATCGAAGAAAATTGATGAAAAGTAGTTGACAAGTAGTAAAAATGCTGTATAATGTAGAACATACACTGAATACGAAGGAGATAAATATGCAAGTTAAGTTTCCGATGAATGAAAATGTGTGGGGCTTGGTCGTTGAACAAGCTGATGAGCAAATGTTCGTTGAAAACCAAGGTGTTTATTTCTTCGTTGTTGAGTATGACACTGAAGATGATTTTTTCCATGCTCTCAATCGTTTCGATGGTATGGTAGAATATGAAGAACTAATTTAAATATATGCCCGGATGGTGAAATTGGTAAACACAGGAGACTTAAAATCTCCCGCCATTAGGCTTGCGGGTTCGACCCCCGCTCCGGGCACCAAGTTTCAGAAAGTAGTTGACAAGTAGTAAAAATGCTGTATAATGTAACACATAAGCAGAATACGGGATGTAAGGGGTGGCGTTATTGTTAAACTTACACACGATCCTAAATAGGCAGATAGCACTTACCCGCTATTAGATAAGACCTAACCTTGGTGCCCCAGATAAAATAGTAGTTGACAAGTAGTAAAAATGCTGTATAATGTGTGTATAAGTTGGGGGTTAGCTCAGATGGTTAGAGCAAACGACTCATAATCGGTAGGTCGCGGGTTCGATCCCCGCACCCCCTACCAACATAAAGAATTCTGCCCTTGTAGTTAAATGGATATAACAAGGAGCTTCTACCTCCTGATTGTGGGTTCGATTCCTGCCGAGGGCACCAAGTTTGAGGGTGTTGTGGATAAAATAAAAAATAATATAACCATAGATGAAAATGACTGTTGGAATTGGAAAAAATCTTGTTCCTCAAGTGGTTATGGTCAGTTCCGGGTGGATGGTGTTTATTATAATGCACATCGTTATGCATATCAAAGAACTTTTGGCGAGCCAAAAGAAGGTAACTTAATACGCCATACATGTGGTAATAGGAGATGTTGCAATCCAGAACATTTGGAAGAAGGCACAAATAAAGACAATTATCATGATTCTAAATTGGAACATGATGAGGGAAGCAAAAAATTAAGAAAAGTATGGTTGATTTGTGGTATTCAGTATGATACATTACGTCAAGCATCAAAACTTACAGGGATGCATCAGGGAACCATAATAAAGTATACTGATAGTATTACTAGGGTGTTTGATGTTGCTGGATATAGAAGTGCATGTATGATTTCAAACAAAATACCAAAGATTTAAAAAAGAAAGCAACATTGGCTTTGTAGGATGTGTGTTCTCAATATAAAGAAAACTTGAGCCATGCTGGAATTTAAAAATAACGTGGTTGGATTATATCTAACTACCTAAATGGGAGTGTAGCTCAGTTGGTAGAGCAGCGGACTTACTCGGTTGTTATACAACCAGTGTTCATTGTAACAGTGAACACGAATTGGATAATATCCTCAAGTTAATCCGTTTGTCGCGAGTTCGAATCTCGCCACTCCTACCATTAATTAAATATCCGCCCTTGTAGTTAAATGGATATAACAAGGAGCTTCTACCTCCTGATTGTGGGTTCGATTCCTGCCGAGGGCACCATATTAAAACAAACTAACGTTGGAAAGTTGGGCTCCTCCTTTTGACCCGCCATCGAAAAGGAAGTTTTAGTGTGTTCTAATATGGTATAAAACAGTAAATATCTATAATTAACAATCAAAAGGAACAAATATATGACTAAAATCTCAGTAACTCGTGCTCTTACCGAAATCAAGCATCTTGCAGATCGCATTGAGCGAGCATCTAACGAACAATTTGTTGGTCTTGTGAAGGGTAAGAATGCTTTTAAGGTTTGTGTGTCTGCACCTTCGCAGTCCGTGGAAAGTGTTTCTAACACTCTTAAACAAAACCTACAGGCGGTTACTTCTCTTATCAACCGTCGTGAGAGCCTTAAGAAGGCTGTGATTATCAGTAACGCGAATACCTTTGTTAATGTTTCTGGGGTTACTATGACTGTCGCAGAAGCAATCGAGAAGAAGGCATCCATCGTGTTTAAGCAACAACTACTTAACTCGGTTTCCCAACAATATACTGCATATAAGTCTCGTGTTGAAAACGAGAACGCTAAACTTAGTTCGGAGATTAACACCGCCGTTCAGGCTGCATATGCGAATGATAAGGGTAAGGTTGATGAAGAGCAATACAATGCAGTCGCAAATCCGCGTCTGGAGCGTAATGAGTTCTCCATGATTGACCCGAACGGTATTGATGGGGTAATCGCATCACTGAAGAAAGAAATCGATGAATTTCTTCAAGAGGTCGATTTTATTCTTTCAGAGAGTAATGCTCGGACTGAAATTGAAGTGTTTTAAATAAAATTGTGTTTGTTTATTCGATCAGAATAAACTTACGGTTCTTCGGGCACAGGAACTGAAATTGTGCCCACCTCTATGGATAAGAGCCTAATTACATAAAGTCGATATTAACTTATCGCAACTTAAAGTTCAAAGCTCAAAGTTCAAAGATTAGAGGTTAAAGCTTAGTTATTAACGTTCAAACGTTAAAGATTGTTGAACAAAGCTTGTTTAAATCCTGACTAATGGTTTATAGGTGTGCAGTAATCGACCTAATTCTGAACCACAGGCTGAATATTCCAAACACAATTTTTTAACCCACCGAAAGGTGGGTTTTTTTGTTGACAAACACTTTGTTATGGGATAATATATATTAAATTCCAAGGGGACTATTATGAATCGATACAAATATCCAAGAACATTCCATCTTCCTTTCTCTGATGGGGTTAATTCTGATGATAAAATTGCAAAAGACCTTTCCAATATTATAGGTAATCGGTGTATTGTTACAGTTAAAATGGATGGGGAAAACACCACGATTGGTCGTGACTATTCCCATGCAAGATCTATTGACTCTAAACACCACGAAAGTCGTTCCCGGGTGAAACAACTTCAAGACTGCATTGGGTGGATGTTGGGTGAGAATGAGCGCATCTGTGGCGAAAACCTATATGCACAACATTCTATTGCTTACCAAAATTTGAAGTCATATTTTTATGGGTTTAGTTTATGGGATGGCGAGGAATGTAAAGATTGGGGGAACACCGTTGAATTTTTTTCTAAAGTTGGTATTACCCCTGTAGAAGTTATGTATGACGGGATTGTGGATCTCGACACACTTCGCGATATTTCTAAGAATCCACGATTCCATAATGGATCTGATGAGGGGTTTGTTGTAAGAACATTTGAGGGGTTTAATTATGACGAATTTTCTACTCATGTTGTAAAGTGGGTGAGAAAAGGTCATGTTCAAACCGACACCCATTGGATGCACCAAAAAGTGAAGACTAACACTGTGTTGACAACTTAGTAGATTTACACTATAATTACACTTTCAAAACTCATTAGGAAATGTTATGTCTACCAATATTCATGTTCGTGCTACTCGGGAAATTATTGTGGTTAAAACTGGGGTTTCTGAAATCCAGACTCAAACATGTAGCATGATCTGGCAAACCCCTACGGTAATCACTAAGGCTATCATGGCGTGCGAGGATAAGAAGCAAGCCTATATCGAATGGGTTTTGAGTAAGTGTGTGGATGAAACGCAGCTTGTTTATGCGGAAGATGATATTTTCCATGATAAACCTCCTGTGGGCGTTGAGACTGTTAATTATGGTAAGATTCATGTAGAAGAGTTCAATTCTTGGTGTGATATTATGGAAAGTAAGGGGTATGTTATTGAGTTTGAATCTTACTAATGATAAAATTATCGCCAACACCATACACAATTTATGACCACCGTGTTGACGTTATAGATATTGTAGTAGACTACTGTGAACTTTTACATTGGTGTAATGAAAGATGCACTTTAGGGTGGAACCACATTGGGCGGTATTTTTATTTTGAACACGAAGAAGATAAAGTTCTTTTTATGTTAACATGGGGTTGATTTCAAAATTTTGATATTGAAGAAAACACTTGACACCAAATCTAATTAGT
>JACCEA012000982.1_pt1 | contig 14087 bp, 12 predicted proteins | sample 7449851 | NCBI WGS metagenome assembly JACCEA01 (sample SAMN15323453, study PRJNA562643) | freshwater metagenome | isolation source: river surface water | place: USA:Blue River Watershed | collected 2017-08-18 | reverse complement strand
GGCGCCAGCAGCAGATCGGCGCGCAAGGCGCCGGGGGCGCTGCGGGCCAGCAGCTCGCGCTCTTGGGCGGCGGGCAGGTCGGCCGGCAGCAAGGCGGCTCGGCCTTGGGCGTCTTGCACGTGCAGCACGCAAGACACCGCGTTGTCCGGCCCCAGCGCGCCGGGCAAGGGGTGCAGCCAGCGCAGGCGCACGCCGTCCCAGTTCCAAACCTCGCCCGCGCGGCAGGGCTGGGCACGCGGTGCCAGCGGGTGCCCCGGCGGCAGGTCGCCCCGCAGCTCGCGCACCGGCAGGCCGCGCGCGACGCTGAGCGCGCCGCCGCTGTGGTCGCTGTCGGCATGGCTGACCACCAGGGCATCCAGCCGCTGCACGCCCTGCGCGCGAAGCAGGGGCAGCACCCAGCGCGCGCCGGCGTCCTGGCCGACCGCGCCCCAACTGGGGCCGGCGTCCAGCAGCAGGTCGTGCCGCGCGGTTTGCAACCACACCGCACTGCCCTGCCCCACGTCCAGCACCAGCAGGCGGAAACTGCCCGGATCCGGCCGGGGCGGGCTCCACAGCAGCAGCGGCAGCCAGGCCAGCCCGCCCAGGGCCCGCCAGCGGCGTGGGGCGCGCCACAACGCCAGGGCCGTGCCCAAAAGCGCCAAGGCCATGTACGGGGCGGGCACCTGCGGGTGCGCCCACACGGCCAGCGGCCACGCCACCAAGGCCTGCATCAGCGCCCAGAGCAGTTCGGTCAACCAGCCGGCCAGCGTCCACGCCCAGGGCAGCAGCACGCCCAGCAGCGCCAGCGGCACCAGGGCCAGGGAAACGAGCGGCACGGCCACGAGGTTGCTGACCACGCCCACCACCGACACCTGGCCGAAGAACAGCAGGGACAGCGGCAACAAGCCCACGGTGACCCAGACCTGGGTGCGCAGCATGTCGGCCAGCGCCCGGCGCCAGCGTGGTCCTTCGGGCACCAGACCCTGACCGCCATTCATGAGCACGGCCACTGCCACGAAGCTGAGCCAAAAGCCCGGCTGCACCAGCGCCCAGGGGTCGGCCACCCCCACCGCGGCGCCCGCCAGCAACAGCGCCAAGGGCCACGGCCACTGGCGGGCCGTGGCGCCCAAGAGCGCCAAAACGGCCAACAGGCCCACCGTGCGCTGCGCCGGCACCCCCCAGCCCGCCAGCAGCGCGTAGCCCAAGGCCGCCAGCAAACCCAACCAGCAGGCCGCCCGCGGCGCGGGCCAGACCAAGGCCCAACGCGGCCGACGGCGCCACACCGCCCGCACCAGCAGGCCCGTGACCCAGGCGAAGGCCGTGATGTGCAAGCCGCTGATGGCGAACAGGTGCACCACGCCAGCGTCGCGCAGCAGCGCCCAATCGGCGGCGGGCAAGGCAGCTTGGTCGCCGATGACCAGGCCGGCCAGCACGGCGCGGTGGCGAGGCTCGGGCACGTGGCGGGCGATGGCGTCGCGCACCGCCTCGCGGGCGGCGTGCAGGTCGTGCCAGGGCGCCGGGGCCAAGCGCTCGCCGGCGCGCACGCTGCCTTGGGCGCGCACGCCGCGCTCCAGCAGCCACAGCTCGGTGTCGGGCAGGTGCGGGTTCTGGGGCAGGTGCACGCGCTTCAGGCGCACCGCCAGGCGCCAGCGCTCGCCGGCACGCGGCGCCAAGCTGCGTTCGCGCCCCTCGAACCAGGTGATCGACAGGGTGCGGGGCACGGGCACCGGCTCGCCGCTGGCGGCGTCGTGCGCGGGGCCGTGCACGGCCACGGGCAAGCGCCAGCCTTCGGCCCCACCAAAACCCGGCAAGGCGGTGGGCAGGCCGTCGATCTCGGCGTCGACGATCAAGTCCCGGCCCTCCCAAGCCGGGTCCAGGCGCTCGGCCAAGCGGAGCTCGGCCCGCCACGAGGCCCAGGCCACCGCGGCAAGCAAGGCCGCCGCCACGGCCAGCCAGGGCCCCACGCGTTGCCGCGCCCCCCAAGCCGCGACGGCCAGCGCGGCACCCAGGGCCGCGGCCAGCGGCCAGGGCGGCAAGGTGGGCTGCTGCTGCACCCACGCCAGGCCCAACATCCAGGCTGCCAGGCCGAGGCCCAAGGGCCAAGGCGTCGCGCCCCAGGCGCTGGGTGAGGGCGATGCAGAGGCGGTGGACGGCAGCACGCGGCGGATTGTTGCGGCCGGTACGATGCCGCCCCTTCCCCTGAACAAGGAGTGGCCATGAGCGCTGCCGCCATCCAACAACGCCTGAACGACCTGGGCATCGCCCTGCCCGCCGTGGCCATTCCCGCCGCGGCTTACGTGCCTTTTGTGCAGACCGGCAACCTGGTATTCGTCTCGGGCCACATCGCCAAGCAGCCCAACGGCGAGCCCTGGACGGGCCAGTTGGGCCTGAACATGGACACGGCCACCGGCCAGCAAGCCGCGCGCGCCATCGCCATCGACCTGATGGGCACCCTGCAAGCCGCCTGCGGTGGCGACCTGGGCCGCGTCAAGCGCATCGTCAAGCTGATGAGCCTGGTCAACAGCACGCCCACGTTCACCGAGCAGCACCTCGTGACCAACGGCGCCAGCGAGCTGTTCCAGGCCGTGTTCGGCACCGAGGTCGGCTCGCACGCGCGCTCGGCCTTTGGCGTGGCGCAGATCCCTCGTGGCGCCTGCGTCGAGATCGAACTGATCGCCGAACTGTCGTGATCAGCGAGGGCTTTTTGCGCCACGCGCCGCGGCTGCTGGTGCTGGTAGGCCTGGTGGGCTTGGCCTCGGTGGCCGTGGCGCTGACGGCGCAGTACCAGTTCGGCGTCAAGCCCTGCCCCTGGTGCATCTTGCAGCGCGCCATCGTGCTGCTGATCGCCGGCATCGCCCTGCTTGGCGGGGTGGTGGCCTGGGGCCTCAAGCGCGCGGGGCGCGAAGGCGGCAGCAAGCTGCTGTCGCGCACCACGGCCGTGCCGGTGGTGGTGCTGGCCCTGGCCGGCTTGGTGGCGGCCACCTACCAAAACGCCGTGGCCTCGGACAGCGCCAGCTGCGCCTTGACCCTGGCCGACCGCATCATCACCACCCTGGGCCTGGAAGACTTGTGGCCCAAGATGTTCATGATCACCGCCAACTGCGCCGAGGCCCACGCCTACCGCCTGGTGGGCCTGCCCTACGAGGTATGGAGCGGCCTGCTGTTTGCCGCCACGCTTGGGGCCGGCTTGATCGCGCTGCTGCGCGGCAGCAAGCTTTGAGGCTGGCGATGTCGACCTGGGGACCGGGCGCGTTCGACAACGACGACGCCATGGACTGGCTGACCGATGCCATCGAGGCCGACAGCCCCGCCTTGGTCCGCGAGGCCTTGCAAGCGGCCATGGGCGCGCAGCCCGAGCGCTTTCAGCAGCTGTTCGGGGCCCGCGGGGCGGGCAAGCCGCTCAAGGCCGACACCGCCAACGCCGCACTGGCCGCAGCCGCCCTGGTGGCGGCCGTGCACCGGCGCGACACCGCCACCTTGCCCTACGAGGCCGTGGCCTGGGTCGGCCAGTGGGCCGAGTTGGGCACGCCGGCCATGGTGGCGCTGGCGCGCGCGGCCGTGGGCCGGGTGCGGCTGCATTCCAAGTTGGCCGACCAATGGGCCAAGTCGAAAGACGCCGGTGCTTGGCTGGCAGGCCTGACGCAGCTGCAAGCCCGCCTCGGCGCGTGAGCGCACCTTAAACCGAGCGCGCCCAGACGGGCCCGCCGTCGTCGATGCGCACGTGGCGCCAGTCGCTGAAGCCGCTGGCGCGCAAGGCTTGAAGCAGGGGCTGCGCTGCATCGGCCGGACGACCCAGCGCCGCCTGGGTCTCGGGCGACAGCAGCGCGCCGTGGATGGGCTGGCGGGGCAGCAAGGCGCCCAGGTGCGAGCTGAAGGCCGGTCCGAGGCGCTCCACCACCCCCGTGCCCACCAGCGGCGCGAAGTGCCGCACCAGGCCGTGCCAGAAGGGGCTGTGGCCTTGGGCGTCGCGCCAGCCGGGCAGCTCCACCAACAGCAAGGTGCCTTCGGGCCGCACGGCGCGCACGGTGGCCAGCGCGTGGGCGATCAGGACGGGCCACAGCGTGGCGTCGCCGCCGAAGGCGCTGAGCTCGGCCTCGCCTGTGGCGTCGTGGCCCAGCAGCAAGGTGGGCTGCACTTGGTACAGGCCCAGCTCCGGCGCCGCGTGCACCACGCGGCCGAGGTGGAAGTGAAAGCGCGGGCGGCTCAGGCCCACCTCGAGCTGCAGGTGCAGCCAGGCGTGGCGCTCGCCGTCTTCGGCCCACCACCACTGGCCGCCGGCCTCGGCGGGCGCTGGGGCGCCCAGCGGAGCTTGCGCCATCAAACGAAACGAGGGGCTCACGGAAACGGGGCTCATTCTTGGCGCTCCAGGGGCGTGGCCAGGCCGCGGCCTTGCCAGGCGGCGGGGGCGCTGTGGGTTACCACGCGGGCCTCGAAGCCCTCGCGCTCGCCGTTGCAAGCCAGCCAGGTGCCGGCGCCCACTTGCGTGAGCGGCAGCGCAGCACGCACGCTGCCCAGGGCTTGCAAGCGGCCCTCGGTGGTGGGGCCGCCGTCGAAGATGTCGACGTAGGTCTCGGCGTCAAAGCCTTCGTCTTGCAGGATGTCGAAGGGCAGCTCGCCGTCTGGGTGCAGTTGGCCGATGGCGCTTTGCGCCGCTTCGTCCAGCAAGGGCACGTAGATGGGCGAGGTGGGCATCAGTTCGGCGATGAAGGCCTTGCTGCGCCCGCCGGCCAAGGCCTCGGCCTGCGGGTAGTCCATGGCGAAGAAGCGGCGGCCCACGGCCTCCCAGAAGGGGCTCACGCCGCCGGCCTCCAGCACGCCGGGGTGCTCGGCCACGATGCGGTCGGAAAAACGGCTGGCGAACTGGCGGATGAACAGCAAGCGCGCCCGCGACAGCAGCTGCGGCGCCGCACCGGCCGCCCAAGCGGGCTCGATGTAGAACGAGGTCAGCAGCGTGGTGCCGGTCAGGTCGTGGCACAGGTGCAGGGTGTGGGTGCGCTGGGTCAGGCCCAGCGCGGCGCTGCTGGCCACCACGAATTCGTTGCGGTAGCTGTAGAAGCGCGAGCCGTAGCCGGCACGGGCGGTGATGCCGCTGCACCCCACCAGGCGGCCCGAGCTTTCGTCTTGCAGAACGAACAGGTAGCGCTCTTCGCCGCTGGCCTCGTCGTCGTCGGTGGCAAAGGCTTGCAGCGAGTGCTCGATGCGCTCGGCCAGCCAGGCGCTGTCGTTGCGCAGCGAACCGATGCCAGGGCTGGCGGCGGCGGCCAGGCGCTGCAGGCCGGCGAGGTCGTCGCGCTGCACGGGGCGGAAGAGGAGGGTCATGCGTGAAGGCTTGGACGGGGGCTCATGCCGAGCGCACCTCGCGCTGGCCGCTGGCACCGCCCAGCTCTTGCTGGCGTTGCTCGCGCCAGCCGGCGGCTTCACGGGCGCGCTCTTCGCGCGGCGTGCAGCCGAAGGTGGCCTTGTAGGCGTTGGAAAAGTGGGGACCGCTGGAAAAACCGCAGGCCAGGCCGACTTGCAAGATGGACTGGCCGGTGCGCTGCAGCAGCTCGCGGCTGCGGTTCAGGCGCAGCTCCAGGTAGTGACGGCTGGGCAGCGCGTCCAGGTGCTGCTTGAACAGGCGCTCCAGTTGGCGGCGCGACAGGCCCACCAGGCGTGCCACGTCGTCGGTGGGCAGCGGCTCGGCCAGGTTGGACTGCATCAGCGTCAGCGCCTCGGCCAGCTTGGGCGGCATCAGGGCATGGCCCTGGGTGTCGCCCAACACGCGCTCGTCGCGGGCGCGCAGGGTCGACAAGCCCAGCTTGCCGCCCAGCTGCCGGGCCAAGGCGTCGCCGTGCTCGCGCGCCAGCCAGGCCAGCAGCAGGTCGGGCAGGGCCAGGGGCCGCGCGCAGCTCAGCAAGGCGCGGGGCTGCAGGTCCATCTCGTACAGGCTTTGGCTCCACACCACGTCGGGGTGTTGCTGCTGCAGGTGGGCGGCCAGCCAATCGATGGCGCAGGCGCGCCGGCCCGCCAGCTGCCCGGCCGCGGCCAGCCACAGCACGCCGCCCTCCACCGCGCCCAGCAAGGCGCCGCGCTGCGCGGCGCGCTGCAACTGGCCGGGCAAGGCGGCCAACGCGTCGCTGCTGGCCATCAGGCGCCAAGGCGCCAGCACCCACACCTGGGCCCACTCGCGTTGGGGGTCGAACGCGCCCTCGCCCACCGCCCCCACGGCACACAGTTGCGCCCGAAAGCGCGGCTCGGGCAGCAGCGCGTTGGCGCCGTCTAGCAGCTCGACCAGCAGCTGCGCGGCCAAGCGCGAGGCGCCCGGCAGCAGGAGAACGGCGACGTCTTGCACCCGCTTACTTGAGCCCGCCCGACAAGAAGGCCTTGAGCCGGTCGGTTTGGGGGTTCAACAAAATGTCCTTGGGGTGCCCCTGCTCGATGACCTTGCCTTGGTGCAAGAACATCGTGTGGTTGGACACCTCGCGGGCGAAGCCCATCTCGTGCGTGACCACGATCATGGTGCGGCCCTCGGCGGCCAGGTCCTTCATGACCTTGAGCACCTCGCCCACCAGCTCGGGGTCAAGCGCCGAGGTGGGCTCGTCGAACAGCATCAGCTCGGGCTCCACGGCCAGCGCGCGGGCGATGGCCACACGCTGCTGCTCGCCGCCCGACAGCTGCGCCGGGTACACGTCCTTGCGGTGCGCCACGCCCACGCGGGCCAGCAGAGCCTCGGCCTTTTCCAGGGCCTGGGCCTTGGGCACGCCCAGCACGTGCACGGGGGCTTCGATGACGTTTTCAAGCACGGTGCGGTGCGCCCAGAGGTTGAAGTTCTGGAACACCATGGCCAGGCGCGCGCGCCAGCGCTGGAGCTGCTTGGCGTCGGCGGCCTTGAGGCTGCCGTCGCGGTCGGGCACGAGCTTGAGTTCTTCGCTGCCCAGCTGCAAGCGGCCTTGGTTCGGTTGCTCCAGCAGGTTCAGGCAGCGCAAAAAGGTGCTCTTGCCGCTTCCGCTGGAGCCGATCAGGGTGATGACGTCGCCCGTCTTGGCCGACAGGGAGACGCCCTTGAGCACCTCGCGCTCGCCGTACTTCTTGTGCAGGTCTTCAACGATCAGGCTTTGCATGGCGGGCGTCGGTCCTTGGGTTCTTGGCGCCTCAGGCGCTCAGGAGCTTGCCCTTTCGCTTGGCCTCGAACCCAGCCACACGGGCCACCTTCTGGCCCGCCTGGGCCCAACGCTGTTGCTCGCGGGCGTAAAACAGCCCGTCGACCGGGCTGTGCAGGAGCGACGATTCTCCGCTGATGGGATCGATCACCTCGACCATCAATTGCCCGGCTTGCACTTCCTCGCCCAATTCGGCATGGAAGACCACCACGCCCGCGTGCGGCGTGTTGAGCGGCAGCGAGCCGGCCAAGGGCCGCAGGCTGCAGTCGAAGGGCGCCGGCGCATCCAGCCCGCCCGTGATGTAGCCCTGCCCCGCCAGGAAGCGCAGCAGGCCTTCGGCGTCTTGCGAGGCCAGCGCGTGCGTGACGTCGGCCTCGCCGCGGTGCTCCACCGTGGCGGCGTAGCAGGCCAGCTCGATGGGGTGCCCGGGCAGCAGGCCTTGCAGCTTGGGCCACACCATGGAGCAGGACTCGTCGAACGGGAAGTCGCCACTTTCTTCGGCCAGCAAGGCCAGGGGCGCTTGCAAGCAGCGGCCCAGCTGCTGGGTGATGTCCGTGTGGTGCGGCGTGGAGTACAGGTGCATCACGGCCTGGTTGTCGCAGTGAAGGTCCAGCACCAGGTCGGCGTCGATGGCCAGTCCGAGCAAGGTGTGGCGCAGGCTTTGGAGCTCGTTTTCCAACGTGCGTTCGGCCAGCGCGGCGTGCAAGGCGGCGCGCAGCAAGCGGGTGTTGGTGCGGGCGTCGTCGGTCAGCGTCACGCGCGCGGCGGCGGCGGCGGCCAGGTCGGGGTAGTGGCGGTTGAAGTTGTGGCCGCTGTTGACCTCGAAGCGGCCTTGGTGGCGGCCCCACAGGTGCTGCGACAGACCGATGGGGTTGCAGGCCGGCACCAGCACCACCTCGTGCGCCAGTTGGCCGGCGGCCTCCAGGGCGCTCAGGCGTTGGCGCAGGTGGTGACCCACCAGCAGCGGAGGGATTTCGTCGGCGTGCAAGGCGCACTGCAACAACGCACGGCGCCCGCTGTCGGCCGGGCCGAAGTGCAGGCTGGGAAAGCTGCGGCGCGTGCCACTGGGGCTGCCGAAGAGGGGATGGTCAAAGGTGCGCATGGGTCGGGTCGTCAGCGCGCTGCGGGGGCGGCGGCTTGGGGGGTCGGGGTCAAGGGTTGGTACAGCGGGGCATTCAGGCGCACAGGGGTCACGTCCAGGTAGAGGCGGGTCACGGTGTAGTCCTCGCCGCCCCAGGCGCCGGTGAAGTAACCGCGCGAATCGGCGCCTTTGTACAGCCGGAACTCGAAACCCAGCGTGGGCTGCGCGTCGTCGTCGTGGCGGCTCGATGCAGGCAGGCCGAGCAGGGCGCGGCCGTTGAAGGCCAGGCCCTTCAACTCGGGTTCGGGGCTGTCGATCAACTGCGCCATGGCGTTGGCGATGGTGTTGTCGCCGAGCATGTCGGGGTAGAAGTTCACGCGCTTGAAAAAGGGCTTGAAGCCGGGAGCGTTGGGGTCGATCAAGCCAGCCCGCTTCTCGGGCGCCGGCGTGGTCACGCCGGTGGCCAGGTCGTGCTGGTCGCCGCGGTCCAAGAAGGTGAGCACCGCGCCCTTCAAGTTGAAGGCCGGCAGCGCCGGGTCGTGGCGCGCCTGGCTCAAATCGGCCAGCAAGGCGCCGCGCGCCCCGATGACTTCGATGCGCGTGCCGCGGATCAGCGCCGCGCTGTTCTCTTCCACGCCCAGGCCCCAGCGGTAGCCCTTGGCCTGCATCACGGGCAGCAGGCGGCCGATGCGACCGCGCTTCAAAAAGTGCTGGTCGATGAACAGGTCGGGGCCCACGAAGCCCAACCCGCGATCGACCTCCAGGCCCTCGCGCAATCGGCCCTTGAGCACCGACAGCGCGTCTTGCGCGTCGCGGAACATCCACTCGCTCATGATGGCCGCGCCAGCGCTGGTGCCCGCCACCACGCCGCCTTGGCGCAGCACCTGGCGCACCGCTTGCAGCACGGCCGTGGGCTGGCCCTGAGGCTGCAGGGTGCTGGTGATCAGCTCTTGCGCGCCGCCGCTGAAGAACACGCCCTGCATGCCCGCCACCTTGGCGGCCAGCGCCGGGTCGTTGCGCAGACGCTGCCAGTCCACGTCCTTCAACTTGGGGGCCACGGGAATGACCTCCGCCACGGCGCCGGCCGCGTTCAACGCTTCTGCGATGCGCGGGCCGCTGCGGGCCGGGTTGTCGGCCGCGGTGGCGAACACGGCAAACTTGGCGCCGCGACCGCCGGCCTCTTGCACCAAGCGCTCCCACACGGCGGTGTTGTCCATCTTCAGGGCGCCGCCGATGGCCACGGCCACGCCCGGCCCGCGCGGGGCTGGCGCCTGCGCCAAGGCCGTCACGGACGAGGCAACCAGGATGGTGAACACGGAGAGGGAGCGAAGCAAAAGCATGGACGCATCGAGCTGGGGACCAAAGGGCCCGCCAAACATCATGCGCAGCACGCTCCGGCGGGGATTGCGATCCATTCTGGAGGCCCGGTCATGCACGGCGTCAGCGGGAGCACCCGCAAAGCCCCGGCCCGGTGCAAGTCCGTGTCGCATCAAGGCAAGCCGCGCGGCCGGCACGCCACGCCTCTTGCGCCGCAGCGACACCGATTTGCGCGCAAGCGACTCCTGCTCCAGAACCCGCTCCAGCCCCCCTTGCCGAAGTTTCTAGAGTCCAACCCGTCACTTCCACCGCTGGACCCCTAGCCATGCACCTGCACCCCACTCCCCGCCTGAGCCGCCTGGCCCAGGCCAGCCTTTTGGCGCTGAGCTCCCTGGCGGGCGCCGCCGCGCTTGCCCAAGACGCCCAACCCCAACAACTCGACCGCGTGGAAGTCACCGGGTCGAGCATCAAGCGCATCGACGGCGAAACGCCGCTGCCCGTGCTGGTGCTCAAGCGCGGCGACATCGACAAGGCCGGCGTGACCACGGCCGCCGAACTGCTGCAGCAGCTGAGCGCCAACGTGGGCGGCCTGACCGACGGCGCCAGCATCACCGACACCGCCGGCAACCAGCGCGGCTTCAACGGCGCCAACCTGCGCGGTTTGGGCGTGTCCAGCACCCTGGTGCTGCTGAACGGCCGCCGCTTGGCGAACTTCGCCTCGCCCGGTGACAACGCCGGCGTCGACCTGAACAACATCCCCTCCGGCGCCATCGAGCGCGTGGAAGTGCTGAAAGACGGCGCCTCGGCCATCTACGGCACCGACGCCATGGGCGGCGTCATCAACTTCATCACCCGCAAGGACTACCGCGGCGTCGATTTCAAGGCCTACACCTTGGCCACCCACGAAGGCGGCGCCAGCAAGCGCACGTTCTCGGCCTCGGCCGGCGTGGGCGACCTGCGCACCGACCGTGCCAACGCCTTCTTTGCCGTGGACCTGCAAAAGCTGGGCGAGCTGAACTCCAGCGAGCGCGACTTCATCCATGAGTACGACCTGGCCAAGCGCCTGCCGCAGCAGCTGTCCAGCAACACCTTCCCGGCCAACATCGACCTCAGCGCCGGCCAGCGCACCACGCTGAACAACTTCGTGCTGGCCAACCCCACGACGGCGCTGCGCGGCTCCAACCCCGATGGCACCTGGGCGGCGCGCCGTGTCAACCTCGACAAGGCGAGCTGCACCGGTGGCCTGAACCCCAACTCCTTGGCCGCCACCGGCCCAGGCGGCGTCGAAGGTTGCTCGTACAACTACATGGGCGACGCCGAGATCTACCCGGCCTCGGAAAAGCTGGCCCTGGTGGGCCGCGCCACCGTGCAGGTCACCGACGCCCACCAGTTCTTCGCCGAAGCGCTGCTGAGCAAGACCACGAGCGACTACTCGGCCTCGCCCGCCACGGTGCGCTTCCGCACCAGCTCCAACATCACCCTGCCGGCCTCGCTGCAGGCCGTGACCGGCATCACCACGCCCATCGACTTCCGCTTCCGCCTGACCGACGCCGGCAAGCGCACCAGCCGCGTGGACAGCGAAGCCACCCGCCTGGTGGCCGGCTTCAGCGGCGCCTGGGGCGAGTGGGACTACAACACCGCCGTGAACCACAGCGTGAACAAGGCCACCGACACCAACCTGTCGGGCTGGGTCTCGTTCAGCCGCCTGGAATCGGGCATCCGCCAAGGGCTCTACAACCCCTTCGTGCGCAGCAGCAACCCGGCCGCCGGCCAGGCCTTCATGAACTCCATCCGCCTGGACGGCGCTGCGCGCATCGCCGAAGGCAGCTCCACCAGCTGGGACGGCAAGCTGACCCGCGCCATTGGCGAGCTGGCCGGCGGCGAAGCCGTGCTGGCCCTGGGCGCCGAACTGCGCCGTGAGAAGACCGAGTTCTCCTCCAGCGCCGTGCTCAAGGCCAACGACGTGAACGGCGACCGGTCCAGCTCGGGCGCCCTGCTGGCCGACACCTCGCACAGCCGCGATGTGGCCGGCCTGTTCGCCGAAGTGAACGCCCCGTTCACCAAGACGATCGAAGGCCAGTTCGCCATCCGCCACGACCGCTACGACGGCGTGTTCGACGCGCGCACCAACCTGACCTCGCCCAAGCTGAGCACCACCAACCCCAAGCTGGGCCTGAGCTTCCGCCCCAGCAAGGAACTGCTGGCTCGCGCCTCGTACGGCACCGGCTTCCGCGCGCCGTCCGTGTCGGAAATGTTCCGCCCGCTGCGCGCCGGCATCACCGCCAGCTTCGTGAAGGACCCGGTGTCGGGCGAAGTGGCCCAGATGCCGATCGACCGCGCGTCCAACCCCGAGCTGCAGCCGGAAAAGTCCAAGCAGGCCAGCCTGGGCGTGGTGTTCGAGCCCAACCGCAGCTTCAGCGGTGCGGTGGACTTCTGGACCATCCGCAAGACCGACATCATTTCGGAGATCGGCGAAGAAACCATCTTCACGAACCCGGTGTACTACAACAACCCGGCCATCGTGGTGCGCTTCTCGGACGGCTTCGTCAACTACGTGAACGTCAAGAAGGAAAACCGCGGCAAGCTGAACACCTCGGGCGTGGACGTGTCGCTGACCTGGCGCGGTGAATCCACCGCCCTGGGTCGCTTCGGTGCCAACCTGAACGGCACCCTGGTGACCGAGTACAAGTTCAACACCGACCCGCGCTCGCCGCTGGTGGACGGCCTGGGCAAGTTCCGCGACGACAAGGCCGTGCAACGCTGGCGCCACAAGCTGAACATCGACTGGGACTACGGCAACGTGGGCCTGACGCTGGGCAACACCTTCTTGTCGGGCTACCGCGACCAGAACGTGGACGGCTTGGCCGCCCCCGAGTGGAGCAACCGCGACGTCAAGGCCTACTCCCTGTGGGACCTGACGGGCAGCTACCGCTTTAACCAGAACCTGCGCCTGCGCGCCGGCGTGCTGAACCTGTTCAACACCGCCCCGCCCTTCACCAACCAGTCGCGCTACTTCCAGGTCACCTGGGACCCGACCTACGGCGACCCCCGTGGCCGCTCGTACTTCGTCAGCCTGAACTACGCGATCAAGTAAGCCGGGCCTTAAAGCACAAAGCCCCGCCAGCGCAAGCCGGCGGGGCTTTGTTTTGAGCGCTCGGGGCGCTTACTTGTTCGAATCGGCCACCGGGCGGCGCTCGTGGCGCATGGAGTCGGCCACCTCTTCACGGCTCATGACCTTGACCCCGTCCACGCGGCCTTGGATGCGGTGCGGAATGCGCGAGCCCGTCAGCGTCAGGGTGGTGGGCGCGACCTCGTTCGGATTCACGGGCTGCGGCGTGGGCATGGCACAAGCGCTCAGCAGCACCAGGGTGCTGGCGGCGGTCAGGCAACGAATCATGGGGCTCTCCTTGGGTGAAACGTGATCACAGCACGCATGCGCCGAGTGTCCCGCAGTCTGAGCGCTGCCGCCAGTGCCTCGGGTTCTCCCCAGGTGCGTCTCAGCCCAGCGCCCCCGCCAGCCGCCAAGGCAGCGCCAGCGGCCCGCCTTGCAGCAGCGCCCGCGCCACCGCCGCCTCGGCCACGGGATCGGCCAGGCCCAACCGCTCGCACCAAGCGGCGTCGAAGTAGCTGTCACGGTAGCGCTCGCCGCTGTCGCACAGCAGGGTCACGATGGAACCGCCCTGCCCTTGCGCCACCAGCTGCTGCGCGCAGGCCAGCGCCGCCAGCAGGTTGGTGCCCGTGCTGGGTCCCACGCGTCGCCCCAGTCGCTCGGACAGCACGCGCATGGCGGCCACGCTCCAGGCGTCGGGCACCTTGACCATCGCGTCCACCACGTCCGGCAGGAACGAGGCCTCGACGCGCGGGCGGCCGATGCCTTCGATGCGCGAGCCGCAGTCCAGGGTCAAGCTGGGGTCGCGGCTCAGGTAGTGGTCGAAAAACACCGAGCGCTCGGCGTCGGCCCCGCACACGCGCGTGGCGTGGCGGCCGTAGCGCACGTAGCGCCCCAAGGTGGCCAGCGTGCCGCCGGTGCCCGCGCTGCACACCAGCCAGGCCGGCACCGGGTGCCGCTCGCGCGCCATCTGCGTGAAGATCGACTCGGCGATGTTGTTGTTGCCCCGCCAGTCGGTGGCCCGCTCGGCGTAGGTGAACTGGTCCAGGTAATGTCCCCCGGCCTCGCGCGCCAGGCGCGCGGCCTCGGCGTACACCTGCGTCGGGTCGTCCACCAGGTGGCAGCGCCCGCCTTGGAACTCGATGGCCTGGCGCTTGGCCTCGCTCACGGTGGCCGGCATCACGGCGATGAAGGGCAGGCCCAGCAGGCGCGCGAAGTAGGCCTCGCTCACGGCGGTGGAGCCGCTGGAGCTCTCCACCACGGGCGCGCCCTCTTTCAGCCAGCCGTTGCACAGCGCGTACAGGAACAGCGAGCGCGCCAGGCGGTGCTTGAGGCTGCCGCTGGGGTGGATGGACTCGTCCTTGAAGTACAGGTCCACGCCCGGGAAGCCGGGCAAGGCCACGGGAATCAGGTGCGTGTCGGCGCTGCGCTGGAAGTCGGCCTCGATCTTGCGAACGCACTC
>JACCEA010669855.1_pt1 | contig 14090 bp, 10 predicted proteins | sample 7449851 | NCBI WGS metagenome assembly JACCEA01 (sample SAMN15323453, study PRJNA562643) | freshwater metagenome | isolation source: river surface water | place: USA:Blue River Watershed | collected 2017-08-18 | reverse complement strand
GTCCGTATCCCATCTTCCTTTCTTGTTGGGAGGTTGAGGTTGTGTATCACTCATTTATGAAGCACTGTTCATCAGTGTACTATTTCTTGTTGCTTATCGATCTTCGAAATTGAATTGAACAGGAGAGCTCTTATCCGGTTGTTATAGTATTGTATAGCACCAACATTTCGGTATATATAGAATCCTACTATTCTTTAAGATTTAGCTTAAAACCATGATAATGAGCCTAGTTAGGCTGTTTGTTAATTTGATAGTTTTGCAACCCAATAACTATATAGAAAGATACTATTCGGTATTGTTTACTCCGAAACGGGTACGTTTTTGAAGGGTTGAGTGTCAATTTATTTGCAAACGACAATAAATTAAAAAGAGAAATAATAATCACTGCAATAACTATGTACGTAACGTCGATTTTTACTTCTTCATACCAAACGAACATATGGTCTACCATACCAAATGAACATGGTTTTAGCGAAGGACAGTGAATTAACCGACCGATCACTACCCGACTATACACAACTTTAAAATATTTGTATATGCAAATGCTACAATTGTCGTGACGTCCAAAATGCACAACCTTTCTAATCAAATGAAGTCGGTTTTGTAATTTTTTAAACTATTCTCAACCAAGAAAGCAACAATTAAACCCCCTACTATGTACAAAATTGAAAGCATCATAACCATGCCTGCCAACCTAAAATCTAGCGATATCAACGTCAACACATCTTTCGAGCCCCATTCATCACATTGCTTCGGTTGCTGAGAGATAGATAGAGAGAGAGTAAATCAAATAAGTTGCATTTAATGAACCAAGTACTCACTTGATCACACCCAGAACATCCAGGTAGACTTCGACGACAAGCAATTCCTGCTACTACATCTCTACAATAAATATTCTTAGAACTAAGATCATAGTATTCTCAGATGAAACTTACAAAGGCGGGCTGAAATCATTCACTATCACTTTTGCCATAGTCCAACCCAAAGATCCAGCTACAGCAAAACCCATCACTATCAATATCATCAAACCGATATATCTGCATAAACATGAAATAATTTAAGAAATTTTGATTTTCAAGCAGAACCTACACGGAGAGCCATGCGCGAGATTTCATTCGTCCAGACAATATACCCAACGGGAGAGCCACAATTTGTGCAACAGCTAAGCCAAAAAATACATATGGAAGCCAGTTGTAAGGCAAATCCAATCCCCGAATCCACCAGAAATAGATAGTCAATGCGATACAACCGCACACAGGAAACATCAAAATATAGTTTATCAAATCCATCATACTCTGGGTAATCACCGGAGATGTCAAAATCTTCTGGGAAATATATATGGAAGCAACCATAATAGAAGCCTCCACTAAACCAACAATGGATTGTATTGTGATGATACTGCCCCCAAACTCTACCGCTTTAGAAATTGCACTGTCTCGAATGTGCTCACAATCTGTTGCATTGTAGTTTTGGATACACCAATCCTCAACCGTAGAATTAGCACCGCCAAATAGTGGTGCAATACACTTATTATCTGCCGTATGTGGTGGGTCACAAAATATTTCACGCAGTTCTAAAAAATGATCTAACTCCCAGCTATGTTTGAACCAAATCCTAGTGTAGAAAAATATATTGAAACATGCAAACAATCCCAACAACAACGGCGCAAGGAATATTGATATTAACCAGAAATAGCTCAGCAATAGATCTAATGAAACAAGATGCGCCCCCCTCATACCAACAATTGCAACCACAAACAAACAAACACCCACAATAGCCATACCGAGCCAATTGAACCACCCCGAAATAAAATCAGGTTCATACAAAAGTTGACAAAGATACAAGGAAAATGAAGCCATACACACGGAGCATATTGCTAGGAGAAGATTGATCCCAAATAGCAGCTTTCGTGGACTTGTCGTGGATAGAGCATGAACAGGATATCGGACCTTTTGGGTGATACGCTCGAAATAATAAGAACGATTCAGCATGATTACAATAGAAAAAGAACCAGGATGAGAAACTGAACCCGGTAACAATTTGATCAAGGTAAAACAAAGAAACTCTTGAACATACGGTATCTTATTTCATGTGGGATGCCCCAGTATTGCAAGTGATGGAAGCCGACTTCCGATGAGAAAAAGACTTTTGATGATTTGTAATTTTATGTGCTCATTGCCAACAAATGTGATCCATGTGGTTTACACGCTTATATATAGCTTAATGTGACCAACTATACATTTATATGTATAAACACTTTACGCAACAGTCCTCGGCCTAACTAAGATACTTTACGTTGCACCATTTACGTATATAGTGCGTTGGTCTCCTTTTCATTATTGTTATTTTTTCTGATCGTCACTCACTCATATATCAAATGGAGGATGAAGGGTGTTTGTGCTCAGATTTAATTATCGTACCGCGAGAGCAACTTCATGATAGTTCCTGTTTATGGAATTGATTATTTTCTTTAATGACCAAGTATGTTGCCATGCTTATGAAACAAAATAGGTAGTGAAGTTCTGTTGGTGCATCTAATTATAAGTGGTCATAGAACATATCACGACCATTAGCATAATTTTTATATATTCTATATTTTGACTTCCTCTTAAATGCTTAGTTTTCTTCTTCAATTGGATCCATCATCAGCAAGTTGTGATCCACATCAATCATCGCGATGAGTAGTGCAGGATCTCCACGTTCAAATAAACCAGAAATGCAATGAGGACAGGGATGAGTAATGAACTTCTGGGATTCATTACCCATGATTAACCATTAAAGCTTGACGACCAATCTACACAACTCCCATGCTCAAATATTGAAAAATATATCAATTGTATCAATCTGTGATCTTTAACTCATCGATGCTTCAAACGTCACAAAAATAAATTATCGTTTGGCCAAGCCAACTTCCATAACATTAGATCTACACATGATTGTTCGTTCTCTTGTCCAGAAATTTTTGAACAACTCCTATTCTTGTGGATGGATTAAAATTTGAAAAAATATCATTAAACATGAAAAATGTTGACCAAAGTGCCAGAGCGGCCGGTCTGGATTCTCATCCTCACCAATGTGGTCGGGATTTTATGTTGGGGATATAGTTCAACATAGATAAACAGCAAACTTTTGATAATATATATGATCGATTAGTTAATATAGATGTGAATTAGATTGACCATTCATCCTACACTAATCAATGTTTAAATAATAACATAGTTGATTCCTTTGATTTGATTGTCAAACTCAATTTCTACTTTTAATAATAATGCAAATAGTGACAAAAGCGACAATAGGGACGACATACTGTAAGATCAAATTCCAATCCTCCTCTTCCGCTTCATCTACACTGTGATCTTCATTCAATTGTGTGTCAGAATCGCGATGGGTTTCGAAACGAAGTCGCTTTTCTTTCCAGTTGTGCTTCTCCTCACAATCAGGAAAACTTTCAACTTCATTACAAATAATTTCGTCATATCTTAGTTCATGAGTAGCTTCATCAGTAATTGGACATCTGCATTCTGGACAGTTGTGCACAACAGGGATGTTAGGATCTTCACTGGAGCACGTACTTAAATGCTGATGTAAGCAGTCCCAACAGAAAGTATGTTTACACTCCAGAATGTGGGGCACAGCAAAAACGTCTCGACATAGTGAGCAGCAATACTTTTCAGCCAGTCGATCCCAATTTGGATTCGAAGAGGATGATGGAGCTGCAGTGATTGCGCATGTCATCCGCTGTGCCGTATCATTTTTGTTTGCTTCAATTTTTGACAAGGTAGTACATACAATTTCTTGGTCGGTTACAATCTGGCGAACAGCGCTGAAAACTCTTTGGATGTCCACCTCTACATGGCGAGGCAAAACCGAATCAATGATGGGCTCAAGCACACCAGGTCTTTCAATTAATGTGGAAATAGCACATTCTGCCTCGAGATAGGTAATAGGAGCTTTTTCTAACTGGTTTCTTATGATATGCAATTCTGTACCAGTTCCCACTGGGTTGTCAACAGCACCAGATCGAATGTTTTTGTTGTTTCTTGAGATGTCATTTCCATCATTAATTGAATCAACGATAGGGTATGAGTTGGATCCAGAGTAAATGCCCCTCGCAATTGGTTGGTTTGCAATTCCAATATCTGATCTTGCAGGGTTGCTTACAATGTCCATCACACCCGCTGCAGTGAACCCAGTTGCAGTGAAAACAGAAGCGCCCTTTGCTACACTAATTTTCTTGAATAAAATCCTCGATGCCATTTTATCTTAAAACATACAGCAAGCACAAATCAATAATTCTGTGAGGAAAATTGTCCTTTTCTCTACCAAACAATTTCAAGCAGAAAACGAGTTAACTTTTTTTTCTGTGTTTCCATCATTTCCATCTTTCCATCTGTATGTATTGTACCATTGCTTATTGTTTGCTCTGTGCGGCGGATGTGCGTGCAGGCGTGTGACGGATGCTGTATTGTAGAGCTATAAGCAATACCAAATATGCTCAATGAATGTACAATTCAATACTGAAAGAGGACAAACAAGAGCGACTTTCATTGTGCAGCAATCGTTCGCCCTTCGAAAATCCATTTAAAAAAGACCACCCTCATCATTTGGCATCATTAAGTTCTCGAAACTTTCTTTTTAGAAGATTGTTCGACAATGTCTGATATTTTGAGCTATGTATATCAGGGAGAATGGACCGAAAATTTACAGACAAAGTTAAATAATTGGTTTACCAAGCAATCCCGTTTTCTTTCTGAAATGGAATTCGAAGAAAAATTATTTCGAGATTTCATAACGGTTGGTGTTGTTTGTTCATCATTAGTACAGATTCTTAATACACATTGCAGGTAATGGTGAAAGACAAGCGAAGGTCAATGGGGGAGATAAAAACTGAGCTCCAAGAAGTATCCATTGATGAAAACCAAGCAAGGTATGTATGATTTTTCATTTTCATCCCTCGGTTATGGGAGATTCTAACTTCTGTGAACTACGTGGTAGAGATCTAGCAGAAGATTTAGGCAGAGTTCTCAAGGGTGTAGAAAATTCAGTTACCGTGCCTGGAATGTCACGTGCCTTGCAAACCTCTCGCGGTTCAACGAAGCAAGATATCACAACAGACCCTGTAATTTCGGACAAAGGTTGCAATACAAATGCAGCAAGACTTCTGAATTCTGCACTTCAAACTTCCAGGGGAGAAGCTTCGAAAAACGACAAGTCTCAGAATAGCAAAAGGAGAGATTTTAGTGAAGATGACACTGGTAGTAAGAGACCGCGGCATATTAACCATGGCAATCAACAATATCAGCATTTGAATGACAGCAGATCACCGTATTATAACGGTAATGAAGCTCCATTGGCAAGTACCGGAAGTTCAGCACCGATGCCCGGAACAATTGAATATTTTGAAAAGATGAATGAACTTGCCAAAAAATCTGGGTTCAATAACGCCCAAGAAATGATATCTGCTCAGCAACAAATGATGGCAATGATGCATAGCCCTCGTCCGGGTGCAGGACCTTTGCCACCTCAACCAAACTCATCCATGATGCCTTTTCATCATAATCATATGGATCCAACTTATATGGGACCATCTATGATGATGCCACCCCATACCGATCCGCAGCGGATCGATTATTTCCCACCTCACCATTATGAACAGTTTGGTGGATATGGTGGATATCCACAAGATCCAAGGTATATACATGATGTCCAAAAGTTTTCACCATTTATTTGTACATGCTTGCAGATTCCAAGGAAGGGGTTATCAAGGTCGAGGCTTTCAAGGAAGAGGGAGAGGAGGAGGACGCGGAAGGTTGGGAGGAAGGAGTTATGAATCGATAATGGGACCTCATGGTGCGGGAACGGAAAAAATTCCTACACCAACACCGCCAGTGAAAGATGCGTCGAATGATTCGATCGTTCCTCCCATTCCTGTCCCTGAGGTGTCCCAAACTACCATCCATTTGACTTCTGCACCTGTTAATGAAGTCCCATCCCAACCAATTGTTGTTGGTGGCCGTGGAGGGCAACCTTCCGGGAGAGGTTTTGGGGGGAGGTTTGGCCACTCTAGTAATTGGAAGACAACACCTATCAACAACAATCCCTTCATATCAACTGTTACCCCGGTCGTAGCTGCCGTCTCAGAACAGCCCCAAGAAAATATGCCAACATCCCCATTTGCGGGTAGAGGTTTTGTTAATGGTAGGGGATTTTCTGGAAGAGTAAGACCACCCGCACCGGTAGCCAGTAATAAAGTGTGGGTGAGAAAAACTGATCAGCAAGCGTAGAGTATAGGAAATCTTCATTAACAAAATTGAAAACCTTTTCACCAACAATATTATGGACATCCCTCTATCGACCTCAAATGTCTATTTTCAAACGTTTCCTAGCTCTCGTGTGGCAGTATGAATGACTTTCGAGTCTTGGAAAACAAGAGAAATGAAAAGAAACACCCGCAACGATTAGACATCCTTACCGATATCAATTGTAGCATTCTCATAACCTTCCAAACTTTTTATTCCCTGGGGTGAAAATTGTAGTTACTAACCGGCGTCAATCTTAAATTGCAAGGTGAACAAACCTTTCGCAGCATTTCTTGTTCATTTGGTGACAATGGTTCCTTCAATTTGTCAAGCATCTTTATAATTTCCAGCGCTTGACTATTGTAAGCATCAATTGAAATACGACCCAGACGAAAGTCCGATTCCAGGGATGATAATCGTGATCGCAAGGCACCATTTTCCTTCTTCAAAAACATATTCAGTACCTCGGGCGATGTTGAAGTGCGGATTGCGGACTGTATAGCAAGTTGAACAGATCCAATATGGTCTACTAAGGAGATATTTCCAGCAACCATCTTATGAAGGGAAATTTCAAATTCTTTCAGCTGCTCTATTGTTTCCTGCATATAGCATTAGGATCAAACACACATTGCATTACTTAGAAAAGAATTATGCACAAACCTGGCGAGTGCAAAAATACTCATCATCATCATCAAATTCTTCTTTCATACCTTCAATGTCTTGCAGCTGAGTGAGGAGGCGTTTCAATTGTCCTTCGATCTGATAAAAGTGGAAATATATCAGGGTCGAATCAATTATGAATGGAAAACGAATTTTACATTTTCCCTAAGCATCGTCGTTTCGACATTGCCCCTGGATGCCATTATAAGAATGATATAATGGTGTTTGACTCAATGGATTATTGCCAAACTATTGAAGGGGCCGCGATCGGGATCGTGTTGCGGTTTCTTGTATTGTATTGTACTAATAATGATTGTACACTATTGACTATGTATACAGTTGGTATTATGTTTGTTTAGGCCTTTACCGCAGAGGGGCAGCAGGCACACCGGCGCAGCAGCAGCAGGCGGCAGCAGGCGCATGTGTGGGCAATTCGGCGGGAATTAATTGGAATTATAATATATAGAAGTATTACACCATGCATCAACTTCAACACACTTCAAATATTGTTGTAATTAATGAGTAAATTAGTAAAGTCTTAAATTCTTGCTTCAAACAATCTTTCATTTAGCGAAGATCATTAGGACCATGAAATTTCAAATACGGAGGAGTGCATCAATCTATGTAAATTTACACGCATCGCGTAAAATCAGTCAACAAGCTCAAAGGGTCACACCGGTGATTGATTTCAGTGATCCGAAGTCAAGTTTCAAGAATAAATCCATGGGGGAATTGGTGAGAGGCAAGATCGTTTTTTCCATTTGCCAAGTGAAGCCTCTGGTCCGTAATGCTGAAGAATTGGTGAAAGTTTCTTACCGCATGTTGGGAATGGGCTTAACAAACCTTTTAATGAGGTCTACATTTTTCGGTCATTTTTGTGCGGGCGAAGATGAAGAATCCATTCGTCCAACTGTAGAAAGACTCGAAAAAAGCGGCGTTGGTGCTATTCTTGATTATGCTGCTGAAGCTGATGTAGAAGATGATCAAAACGAAAAACCGGTTGTTCACATTCCAACTTCAACAACTATTGGAAAAGTGCAAGGGCGAGTGTATGATTATAAGAATGAAGAGCTTTGTGATATGCACATGGAAACGTTTCGAAAGGCTATTCAAGCTGTCAAGAATGTTTCCCCTACCGGATTTGCCGCCATTAAATGCACCGCCTTAGGAAATCCAGAACTATTGAAGCGTGCTTCTACTACCTTAGTTGAAATTCGCAATCTGTTTCACAAACTTGACCCGAAAGGGACAGGTTTCGTGACCAAAGATGAGTTCTTGAAGGCTTTCAGTACAAAAATTGATGGTAAAGACGTACTGTCTTACTTCGATGTACTAGATGGGGATCACGATGGTAAAATTGACTACATCGAATGGACCAATGGTTTGCATTTAGATCAACTGCATTTGCTTACACAGCATTGCACAACTGCAGGGCCTTTATTTGCATCTGTTTTGAATGAAGAAGAGAGAAATCTTTATAAACGAATGCGGGAAAGAATTGATAGTCTTGTTTTGCTCGCTCAGCAGTTGGGCGTCCGCTTAATGATAGATGCGGAACACACTTATTTTCAACCTGCAATCGACAATATTACAATTGATTTGGCGAGACGTTTTAACAGAAGTGGATCGTTTCCTGTGGTCTTTAGCACTTATCAAATGTATTTGAAAGATTCGCGACAGAGGTTGTTGACGGATATGGATCGTGCAAAGAAGGGCAACTATAAATTTGCAGCTAAACTTGTTCGTGGAGCGTACATGGTCTTGGAACGACAACATGCCATAGAAAAGGGGCTTGCTGATCCAATAAACGAGAACATTAATGTTACACACGAAAATTATAATAGTGCAGTAACAGAAGCAATTACTAGAATAGCAAAGGGCGACGATGTTGAAATAATGATTGCAAGTCATAATCAGAGAAGTGTTGAGCTCGCGCTTGATACTATGAGACTCCACAATTTACAACCATCGGCTGGTGTCTACTTTGGGCAACTCCTTGGTATGTCGGACCATTTAACTTTTTCTTTGGGTGATAGGGGATATAAAGCATACAAGTATGTTCCATATGGAAAAGTCAATGAAGTTATGCCGTATCTCATTCGCCGTGCGCAAGAAAATGCGGATGCCTTAAGTGGGGCAAAATTTGAGCTTAACCTCACCAATAACGAAATATGGAGAAGGATGAAAGGAAAATAAGAGACTTAAACTAACGACATCTAAAATTAAGTTAGTAATAAAATTTTCTTAATTTATTCTCATTTGACAGTGGACGACCAAAACATTGCCCCATCCAATAAAGTTGTCGCCACAAAACATGTGATAACAACACCAGAAATATCCATAATCACCTGTATTGATGTTGAACTGTGTGCAGGGTCGATTCCAACCGCATTAAACAATATCGGCAAAATTGCTCCACAAACCACCGAAGAAAAAACGATTAAGATTAATGCCGTACAAATGGCCAGACACTCTGGCAATGAAGACGCTGAAAGAAAATACACCCTTAAAAATCCAAAAAACCCCAAAACTATACTCAAACTGAATGCCATCGAAAGTTCTTTCAACACAAATTCCCAAGCAGTTCTAGTTGAAAGAGTACCAAGTGCTATACCACGAATGGCTCGTACAGTTGCTTGGTTGCCAGCATTGCCCCCAGCACCAACGAGCATAGTAAGAAAATATACAATGATAGGATGAGATTGAAGAAGCTGTTCATTGTAGCGAAGAATATACGAGCTCAAACTTTGAAAAATAAGAAGCCCAACTAACCATGTTGATCGGTCTATCATCCCACGAAAAAACGACCCCTCTTGAAATTCATCAAATATATCTGTAATATCATCAACTCGATGGCTTACACCCATTTCATCAAGAATTTTTGCTAATTTTCGCTCACGATGACGAGATAAATCCAGCATTTTTTTATGACTAGCAAGTAGCATCTCGAGTTCCATGTTAGAATTTTGCAAAATTTGAACTTGTTGATCTAGAGGTATGCCGCCCTCTAAATCCAAAAGCACTTTATCTTTTCGTTGTCTCAATGCCATAATCACATGGTTTCTTTTCTCACTTACTAGATTGGGGATTTACCGAACACCAAAACTATACAATACAATACCAACTATATAGAGAGGATCCCTCTGCTGGTGTGTGGCTGGCGCCGGTTGGCACAGGTCCAAAAGCTGCTGCTGCTGCCTGCCTGACCTATCTGGTATCAGCCTATATCGCCTCGCTGTCAGCGATTCGTGCTGTCGCCACTCAAATTTCTTAAATGCGCATTTTTTTCAATTTAATACTATTCGCAACTATCACTATTGTATGTATTAGGCTGTATGTAACCAATTATTGGAGTTCAAAACCAGTGCTCATTCAAGTTTGAATTTTCAAAATTTCCACCGTTTTGCCAGGTAATAAAGCAACATTTTTGGTTTGGAGTTGTGAGTTTGCATGTTCGATCGATGAGCAGTAGTAAGTAGAAGTACTTCTATTATTATTGAACCGCACTCGTCTTCTTTTCTTACTTGGCAATATTTTACGGTGAGTGTGCACATTGTCCCAACATTTCCTGGATAGTAATTTTGCGCGCTTCCGACAGAATGAGCGAGGAATTGAAAATTGAAGCTGATAAGTTTTTTGAGCGTTTAGATAAACTTGTCAATCATTGGCAATCACAAAAGTCTTCTCTTTGGGGAGGCAGTGATGCATTATGCATTCCATATGGAACTCGTCAAGAGAGTGGATACTCCAAGGCTCAGGCTTTTCACCTTTACTTTTTCGGAATGGAAGAATTGGCAGACTCTATTATCGTTTTAACGAGAACAGAATTTTATTTCATGGCAAATGCAAAGAAGTGCAATTTTCTTAAGGATCAACTCAGTTCCTCTGAGAAAAAATCTGAAAAAATTGTGAATTTTCATTATTTAGAGAAGGCGAAGGACACTGGAATGATACGTGAAAATTTTAATCGCATGATGGGAGCTGTTCGGAAAGGAAATGGCAAAAGCATGGGAAGCTTCTACAAAGAGCAACATGAAGGTAGCTTTATTCCTATGTGGACTGAGTTTGTGAATGATAGTCAGATTGAGAAAGTGGATGCTGCGACTGGATTTGGACTGTTTCTGGCGATTAAAGACGAAACCGAATTGGAGCTCTGTAGGCGTGCTTCAGTTTTGACCAATAAAATTCTCAAGCATACTTTCGTTGATGAAATGGAGAATATTTTGTTGGAGAAGAAAGCTGTTGCACATGAAGAACTTTCAAAGAGGTTGGAAGAAACAATTTTGGATCCAAATAAAATTGGAATTAAAATTTCACCAAGCGCTGTTGACATTTGTTACACTCCCATTGTTCAAAGTAATGGTGAATATGATATTAAGTTGAGTGCATCGTCCAGTAAAAATAATTTGGCGGCCAATGTGATCTTATGCAGTTTAGGAGCCAGATACAAATCGTACTGTGCCACAATGTCGAGAACATATCTCGTGGACCCACCAAAGAAGATAGAGGAAGCCTATAAAATCCTACTGAAATTGTTTCATCATTGTCTGGAACAAATGACGCCAGGTAATGAGCTGAAAAAGGTTTTTTTATCAGCAAAGGAATTTTTGACAAAAAAGAAACCTGAGCTGTTAAGTTATTTGCCGAAAACGCTTGGTTTTTCTATTGGTATCGAATTTAGAGATTCATCGATGGTATTGAACCACAACAACGATAGAAAATTTTCAGCTGGTATGGTTTTCAATCTTTCTGTTGGATTCAGTAATGTTCCATTGGAAGCAAAGGAAAGAAGTGGGAATTATAAAGCTGTTGAAATGTTTTCTTTGCTCATATCAGATGTAGTTGTTATTCAGCTCGAAGGCGTCCCTGATATCTTGACTAAAGCTGGCAAGGAACTGGATGATGTTGTGTACAATCCCGAAGCTGAAGATGATGAAGGAGAGGGAGAGGATGCTGATGATGCTGAGCAAGAACCAGAAGAGGAAGAAGATAATGGAAGACGAAGAACTCGCGGTGCCATTAATGCCGTGAAGGTTCAGGCATCTGAAACTGCCCGATATCAACGCCAAAAAGAGCTGTTGGAAAGACGAAATGAAGAAGGAAGGAAAAGAATGCAGAACGGCGGTGCTGATGTAAATAGTGCACAAGATCAAGAAATTGTTGAAGCGAAAGACCTGAAAGTTTACAAAACTCCTCAAGAGATGCCTCGTGATCTTGTTCCTAATCGTCTAAAAATTGATATGGAACACGAGGCTTTAATTATTCCTCTCAACGGGAGACATGTTCCATTTCATATCACCACTGTCAAGAGTATGGCACTCACCGAAGGGGATTTGCGTGTTGTCTTTTATAGCTCTGGATCTACTCTTGGAAAGGATGCTCCTAAGAACATTCTAGCGCTCGTTGCTAAATATGGTCCAACTTGTGCGTTCGTGAAAGAGCTTACCTTCCGTTCAGGAGATGATAAAAATTTATCGCTAGTTTATCAACAATTCCAGGAGGTTAGAAAAAGAATACGGCAACGTGAACAAAAAGCAGATCAAGAAAAGGACCTCGTAGTGCAAGCGAATTTAATCAAAATTCGCGACCAAAAAATTGCTCGTTTGGTTGAAGTGACTATGCGCCCTGTAATCAGCGGTAGAAAGTGTGTCGGATCTTTAGAGGCTCATCAGAACGGATTGCGATTTGTTTCTAACAAAGGAGAAACTGTTGATGTCATGTATGCTAACATTAAGCATTGTGTATTCCAACCCTGTGAAAAGACTAGTTTGGTATTGATTCATTATAATTTGAAAAATCCTATTATGGTTGGAAAGAAAAAAGTTGCTGATATTCAGTTCAATACAGAAGTATTTGAGGCATCTGAGAATTTGGAATCTCACAAACATTCTCATTACGATCCAGATGAATTGGAAGAAGAGCAGAGATTGAAAGAAATGCAAAAAAAGCTGAACAAGGCATTCAAGGATTTCTGTTTGAAAGTTGAGCAGGTAGCTGAGCATTTTAATTATAATGTGAAAGTGGATATCCCCTTCAAATTAACCAGTTTCCAGGGTCACATGGGTCGTGAATTGGGTACTGTGACTTTTATGCCCACCACCTACTGCTTGGTCAGTTTGGTTGAATGGCCGGCATTTGTATTGACTCTATCTGAGGTTGAACATTGCCATTTGGAACGTGTTACGTATTCATCTCGTTCCTTTGATATGGTCTTCATTTTTAAAGATTGGGAAAGAGAGGTAGTAACCATCAATTCCGTGGATATCAAAAGCTTAGAGCTTGTTGAAGAATGGTTACTCTCTGTCGAAATTTCTACCACCAAAGGTCCGAAGTCGCTTAATTTTAAAGAAGTCATGAGAATCGCAAGAGAGGAGAAACAGTTCTTTTATGACACTCATGATGAAGATGGTACACCAAAAGCTGCTGGTTGGTTGAACTTGACTGCGGAGGGTGACGACGATGAAGATGATGACGATGATGACGATGATGTGTACAGTAGTGACGATTCTGATGAAGAGGAAGAAGATTCTGATGATTCTGATGGATCTTCAGATTTTACAGAAGAAGATAGTGATGATTATGGCGAAGACGATGATGAATTAAGTGAGCAGGGCCAGGTAAAGTTTTTATGATTTGCTTATTATTCATGAATTAGTGGATGCTTGTTTCATTAGGATTGGGATGAACTAGAGGAACAAGCAAAACGGGATGACAAACTCAAGAATTATGAAGATGACGAACAGGCTCGTGGGAATAAGAAAAGAGGAGCTCCATCAGTTGGAAACAAGAGTGGTGATCCAAAGCGTCAAAAAACGAACCCTCCACCAAGAAGAAGATAAATGCTGTTCTACTGGTTCCATGAGTCAATGTTTTCACTCATTAAATTAAATTAAAACAAAATTAAGCTCAAATAAAATATCTTAAGTTCACTTGCCAAAACAAATAATAAATAAAAAGATATAAAGAACTAACTTTCTTACGCAAAGAATGATGGGTTATTTCATGGTCATGCTTTTGTTATACGTACAGCAGTGTATCATACTAACCCAACTGAAATTAAGCCTTTCCAGAGTAGGAGATGTCAACCACTATTTCATTTCTACGGACCCACGGAAGAGTATGTAAGGGGTT
>JACCEA011653433.1_pt1 | contig 14092 bp, 9 predicted proteins | sample 7449851 | NCBI WGS metagenome assembly JACCEA01 (sample SAMN15323453, study PRJNA562643) | freshwater metagenome | isolation source: river surface water | place: USA:Blue River Watershed | collected 2017-08-18 | reverse complement strand
TTGCAAATGTGATTACACGCTTGGAGTCAGCTTTAGGTACCGGGTAAAGTGCTTGCAAGATTCTGCCTACACGACTTCCCACTTTACTGTTCAACGAGTCAAGAATAAGATGAGGATAAGCTTGTGACGCTGGAGTGCAGTCGGGCAAATCATGCCGCAAGACACAGTTAGACAAAGTAAAGTATGCCGTTGGGCCGAAAGGAAGGTGACTGACAGTCATTCCATCAGGCATTCCTCTTGTCTCTGACAAAATGATGACATCAGTGAAATCAGCCTTGCGACATGCCTCAATCAATTCGTCGGTTCGATGATTTCCTCTATTTATCACTTGAGCGTTGGGTATGCAGAGTTTTATTTCTTTTGCGAATTGCTTCAAACGGCTGCTGGGATCTCTCGAAGTCGTGACACACACCTTCGGTTCATATGAGCCAACTTTAGCATATTCGTCATCTATTGCTTGGCGATCTTCAATACTGTTCACATCCATTTCTAACTCGTGATGTAAGATTCTCGCATCTTTGGTGATTTCCGTGGGGATGGCTTTGCCATTATCCAACGCATCCTGCAATTTCCTTTTCTTGTCATCACGGACTTGTTCTTGAGCCTCTTGATGCTTTTTCAGCAGAAACTCCTTGCGGAGCCGAATTTGTCTTCTCACTGACATGTTGAACTTCAGGACCTATCTTGATTATATGCAATGATAATAACCAATATACTTCCTGAGGAAGTATATCACATCGCTGCCCCGCCTGCCGCCAGCCGCCCGACGGCCTTTTTGTTGGTTCTGACAAAAAAAAGACCAATTGGATTGTTATGTAAAATGTACACCCTGTTCATACAATCCACCGTTATTTTAAAGAGGAGATGATTCTCATACTATACCTACATACATCAAATATACTTTTCTATATACAGAAAATGGAAACTCCATCCAACTTTACGCCTGATTCATTCCCGTATCAAATTTTCTGGTTCTATCCATGGTTCGATTCAATGAGGCATTTGCAACCTAACCATCAAAATAGAATAAAATGTTATACTCTGTTGTATTCAATAAAGAACTGCTTACCTTTGCAGAATTAAGCTGATTCGTAATTTCTTTGAGTTGCTTGCGCAATCGATCGGTCTCGCCTTCAAGTTTTTGAATATATGCAAATGTCTCATTACTCGACAAATCATTCAAGACTTTTTGTGTTGTTACTTGCTCATTTTTCACTCTTTCGCGCAATTCATGTAATTCTAGCATTAGTTCCTCTGGAAACTCTCCAAAGCTCGTTGTTTTAGGAGAATACGCACGAACTTCTTCCCAATCATCTTTGCCTTTTGAGGCTTGTCTACCATGAAGTCCACTAGGAGCGGTAGCATTGCCCATCCTCGAATAATCTTCGTGAAAGCTCCCTGGTTTGGAAGCATCCCCATGAATTGTAGCCGGACGTGGTTTTTCATGGTCACCACTAGACAAAGGAGAAGCGGCCCCACCCGCTGATCGTGGTTGCTTGGTTGGAGATGCTGACCGATTATTATTGCGTGGCGATTTTTGAACCAACAGATCACGCACTTGTTGCTTCAGAACGTCATCGACAGCACCAGTGGCTGTTGCATTAGATTGAGCTGCATAGTGTAGCGATTTTTGAAAAGCTTCTTCTTTCATTGTATCAAGACGAGACACTCGTTCTTTATGCTTCGAAACAATGCGCTTGGTCAACTCTAATCCACTACCTGCTCCAGGAGGTATAATTTTGAGTGGGTTTATAGGTCGTAAACCCTTAGGAAGGACAATGGCACCAAGAGTACCATCCTCTGCACCTCCACCGTTGGCCGATGACATAAGACCAGTGGTTGATCTACCACCATTGGCACCTTGTTTTTGCTTGACAGAATATTTTCCCTTCTCCACATTGTCGAGAATTGTTTCAATTTGCTCGGTGTAATCATACAATCGAACAATTTCACGTTCTGCCATTGTCAATTGCTCCGCTTTCTTTGCACGATAAGCATTAAACGATTCAACAAAACCGCTTAATGCTTTATCTTTTTCATCCAGCCAGTATTCGTATTGCTTTTTGATATTTTCAATTTCATCCAAACGATTCTTATCAACATGTTTCAAATGAGTTTCAAATTCATTGCGTAGTGGGGCTTCTACAGCTAACTTTTGTTTGGACATTTTTGTAACCAAAAGAGTGTATTCTTTAACTGCTTGAGGGATCTTTTCATTTTCTGTTTGTTGTTGTTTAATCATTTCAACATTTGCCTTTAAGATATTTTCAATCTCTTCCTTATGCTTGAATTCAAGCATTGATCTCAGTTCAATCAACGATCTCTCTTTCTCTTCCAGCAATGTTGTATATTCAAATTCTTTGTGCTTTATGGTTGTTCGACACTTGACAAGTTCAGCCGAAAGCTTTTGGATCTCTCTTGCTTGTTCTTCAACCTGCGATTTTCTCTCCTTTGCTCTCATTGAATATGTCTCATTGCTTTCTTTTAATTCTTTTATCGTCTTCTGAAGTTTATCAACATTAGGCCCTGCGCTTGAATCCTTTCCACGCATGGTTTCGCCATGGGAACTACCAGCTACTGATCCTTCCCCACCTCCAGGACCGTCAACGGCACCTAGATCGTCCATAGAAAACTTCTTCCCATTGACCATAATAGTCCCATCTGAACCTAAGGTAGCATTGACACCAAGTGACTTTAAAATAATTATCAATTTGTTCGGAGAAAGTTGCCCTTCTCCGGATTTCCCTTGATTTTGAGAAAATTTGCTTCGTAGAACATTTAGTTCCTCCTGCAATTTCCTTATTTTTCTATCTTTATCTTCTGCATCATCGACATAATTTACTTTTGGATTATTTCGAACGTTACGGCACCGATTTGCGAATTGCAATGTGGACAAACATTCCTCATAATATTTTGGTGATGGATGAATCGCAGCAATAACTGTCGTGAAGGAGTTTCCTCCCAAAGAATTTTGTAAAACTCTAGTTAACTTGGAATCACGATAAGGAACATGGGTAGTTTCAGAAGCAGGATCAAGCGCCATGATAACTTTACCCAGTGCTGTCAAACTTGTATTGATGTGAAGAGCTTCTTTCAATCTAATACCTTGACTCTCACTCTTCTTTAATCTCTCACTTCCTGCCAAATCAACCAAGTTTAGCATTCCTGTTATCGCCTGACCGGAAATTTTGTCTCGTTGAAGAACTGTAATCGTGAATACAGTATGAGATCTCGATGAAACAGCATTCATTTTTGTTTCATGAGTTGCACGGACCCGTAAACCCATGGAAATCAATGACATCACCTCCTCCATAGTAGTAACCGGGACCAAAGATAAATCTTTGACAAAAACGTTCCCTTCATTATCTTCTCGGATTTCATAGTTCATAGTATTGAACTCATCTTGAACCTCTTTAATACCGGGTCTGTTTTCTACATTGGACGCCATTGCTGAACCAGGACGATGAAATGCTGGTGCAAAGTAGGGATTACCACGTTTACCGGCCAAGTTCTCGAAAATATCGGATGTTTTCTCATATAGGGCAGTTGAATTACTCGACTCCACTCCCATTGCAACGAGGTACGCTTTACCAAGATCTCTTATTTGATCGTTGTATATTTCCAAAAAGGAACAGACCATTGCAACTTCATTACTAGCTGTCTTTTTGGCCAAACTTTGGAATAAGTATTCCACTGCCCTTGGAATAGCTCCTCTCACTTCTCCTTCCCCACCGAACATGGTATAAGTCTACAGAAACATAATTAATCAATATGGTTGAGGACGATATTGACCATCTTACCTTTCCTGATCCTGTTTGGCCATATGCAAAAACACAACTATTGTACCCGTTCATGACGTGATCAACATGTGTTTTGCAAGCTTTATCAAAAATAACATCCTGCTGAGCATCACACCAAAAAACACGATCAAATTGAAAAGAAACCTCTCCATATCTGCGGTTTGAAGCCTCTGGGTCCTTGATGGACAGCTTGCGGTTGTCTTCTCCATCGGTTTGCAAAACTTCATTGGGATCGCTACCATCCTCAACAGGACGTGCACGAACAAACACGTTGATGTTGGACCCGGTCCCCTCAACCGGGGTATAATTTGTAACCACCCGATGCATTTCGGTGCATAAACGGTGACGACAGAGTGTGTTGTTTGCTGTTGATGTGCAATGCGGTTGTTGGCGCGAATACATTTTTCAACTGGCCGTTTCGCTTTGGATTGCGAATCCCAAATCCTCATATTTTACGTAAATTTCTAGTTGTCTGTGCGTTGGTTAGTATTTGAAAAAAAATGGCGCTGCCATCTGATCCATCTACTGTATGTATCCACTATTTTTATCAGCTATATTTGCTGATTATGGGTGTGTTGGAATGCTATCGTTGATCAATCAACAATGAAGGAGTCGAATGTTTCTTTCACTAAAATATTGCCAGTACTCTTTTTTGAGTACTTGGCAATCAGTATAGCAAGGACTTTATTCCCTCAAATGATTGTTGATGGTTTTGGTGAAAAAAGTTACTTCGTTGTCGGGATATGTGAAACAATCAAAGGCCTATTAGCATTCATCAGTTGTCCACTCTTTGGCAAATTATCGGATCGAGTAGGACGAAAAATATGCCTCCTTATCTCGATGTTGGGAACTACTTTTCCTGTGTGGTTGATGGCGTTTTCCAACAGTATTGTTGTATACATGATTGCTTTGAGTATATCTGGATTCTTTTCGGCCACTTTTTCATTGACATTTGCATACATATCAGATTGTGTGGATCGCAAAATGCGTGCACCAGCTTATGGCTTTGCATTGGCAACGTTTGGTCTATCTTTTACTATCGGGCCCATCATTGGAAGCTATGTTGCAGAGCTCTATGGTGCTAATCTAGTTTTTTCATTATCACTTTTCTTGGTTATCTTAAATTTATTGTATATTGCCATGGTTTTACCGGAAACGGTACAACTTTCTGATGTAAGTATGATTGCAATAGTTGCAATGTAGATATGGACGTGAAACGGTATTCCTAGGTTGAATCGAAAGGGTATTTCAATCCATATAGAAAGCTGAATAATGCATTAGAGCACCTTCCAAATACTTGGGACTTTAAAGAAACATTTCAAGTCTTCAGGTAAACTACATATTCACGGTTCAATCAGGTAATTTAAAATATTTTGGGTGGTGAAAACAGATCTGATTCATTCATGACAAATTTGGCAACGATTGTTTTGATTTATTATACTGCTGTGGTATGTACATTTATTTCCATCATTTCACTTTTGTGTAATGTTGAAGCATTCATTCCAGTGGTCTTTAGTCAGCACATTGATGGTTTTTGTCACCCGTAATATGCATCTTTCACCAATGTATTTGGGTTGGTTACTCTCGGGATACGGATTAGCTACCATGGTTTCTGAGGGTATTCTAGTTCGCGTAATTGTGCCCTATCTGGGTGAAATAAACTCCATGCGTCTGGGACTTCTTGCATTCGCATGTCAATGTTTCGTCATTGCATTTAGTACCGATTTAACGTGGATATTCGTATCGATCCTATTTTCGATGATTTCAAACTTGGTGTATCCCTCTGTGAGCTCGCTGGTCTCTCGTACAGTCTCCGAAAGTCAACAAGGAGAAGCATTGGGGGCGTTGAACGGAATTAAGGCAGTGGTAAGTTTCAATGTGTTGGATTCTCACTGATGATGATGTTAACTTTCTATAGACGGAGGGATTCGGACCACTTTTTTTTGGTGTTATGATGTCTCTTTTTGAACAAACTAGTCAGCCAGGTGTCCCATATCTTTTAGTTGGAGTTATGGCATTGTGGGGATTCTTACACTGTTTCGAAATTACAGATGAGCATTATCGATTTGAATTAAATGCAGACGGTAGAGTATTAGGATACGACTCTGAATCAGATGAAAGTGTTTGGCGATGATAATCTTCAGTAATGTATTGTCCATAAATAACGCAAACCACCAAAACTAATCATCGTCTGAATCGAGGACCAAGTCAGCAATCGACATTGTTTGTTTCTCAAAATAACTTCCTGGGCCATACAGAATACTATCATTTTCTTCTGACCATCGCATCCTAGGCAAATTGTTCATTTGCAACCATTCTCTTGATTCATATTCAGCTCGAGGTTTGTCTTTGGTTTGTTGCGTAGGAAAGGGTGATGAAATGGTCATGCCATCTTCATCATCTGAAAGGAGACGATCAATCACCGTAGTATCATGAACACCCAAACGAGAATCAAATATTCCTGGAATTGCTCCGCGTGAAGGATTAAGTACCGGATCATTTTCCAATTCATCATCCCACAAAGCTTTTGAGCGCGCAGCAAACCAATTGGAGTCGTATTCCACCACAGATATGGGTTTGAGTAACGAACTGTCTAAATCAACAGGACCAACAAGATCAACATTCTCCTTGTTATGAATGATGGTTGGTAAAGATGGAAATTCGTCAGATTGTCCTTCGTTATATCCCTCTAGTGATGATTCTGATTGAACCAAATCACATTCTGAAAAGTTTTCGCCAAAACAAGAGGAGTCACATCGCGCATCAAGATCACCCAGAACAGAATCGTCGATGGCATCTTCAATCAAATCATCAATATCAGATCTTTCATCCATGCTATTCTTTGATTCCGAAACCGTTGATTCTGCTTCATGGTCAAGAGTTTCCGCAAATATTGAAATATGTCGCTCCTCGATTGGAATATCGGCAACAGAATCACCTTTGACTAAGATTATCAATTCATCTTCCCAATTTGTAGATTTCACAATAGTGGGGTCCTGCATTTCTGCATTTTCCAAACAATCTTCTATAACTTTTGAGACTATAGGCTGCTCAGAATCCGATTTTGACTCAACAACCATTATGTTAATCACGCTAGAAAGCAACTCTTTAGCGGAATATCCTACATGAATGTTCACAATCAGCAACACACAAACCAAAACCAAAAGAACCCGATTTAACAACGAGGAAGACTTTAGGCAATCATGGTTTACGGGAAAATACAGATTTTTGTCTAGAATGATCTTGAAATATTCTTTGTCCAGTTCATATCCACTCTCCAGGACTTTAATATGCACGGTAGGTTCCACAACTGAACACGTCAAGAAGTTACTAAATGGTAATGAAACGATCGATTCTGAAGGTAGAGTTAATGGAAACTTATTGCAATACTCTGGCTCTCGAAAAGCAAAGAAAAAGTTTGAATTGTTGGTACATGATTGATCGTCAACAACCAAATCAGAAATAACAACTGGAAACTTGCCATTGTTTTGCAAAAGTATGGACGGTACCATGGAGGGCAGAGTAGAATAATCGATCTCAATATCGACTTGACTAGATGACGTAGTGAAGATGAAATCGATCATTTCCAAACCACTCCAAGAATTTGCAATAATAAATTTTATTTGTTCTACATGGTAGTGCTTCTTGACAAGGGCAAACATAAATAACCTGGAACTTCGTGGAATTCGTTGATGCCGATATTTTTCACCCTTATAGCGAAGTCCTACCCCATCCTTCAAAACTTTGGGTGAGAGCACAGAAACTGACTGTAGTACAGCGCTGATAGAAAAGGGAATTCTCTCATTGACCATAAAATATCTACCAAGATCTACATCCACTTCTCGAATAAAAGATGAACCCATCCCTTCACCCTCCAGTCTCACGATAATATCACCATTTGATGGATTAAAAAGTTCAAAACGAACCAAGATTGCATCGGTATCAGGAACAGAAACTGAAATATTGGCATGTAAATCGAATGGAAACATCACTGGAATGGTGGGTAATTCCAAAAGTGATGTTACCCTGTTGGTTCGCAGTCGTAAAGCACCAGGATAAAATACCATACCATATAGAAATTGTTCTCTCCATAATGCGATACTATTGCAGATAGTAGACACGAAAGTATTTAAATTAAAATAACCGTGTGCGGACAATGCCTGTTCCCATTGATCTGTCACACTAAACGATGAAGAAAGGTTGCTTAATTCCAAAGCACATCTCCATAGTCTTGGAATAAATGAGTCATACGTCGCGTTTGCAGAAAAACAGTCTAACAGAGGTAAAAGTTGAAGATGAAAGCTTGAATTTACATAGGTTGCCGATTGAATGGCTATTTTACTGCCAATAGTAGCAGATATTGCAATCCCCGGATCAAATGCTGCGATATCAGTCATCATTATAGAAACAGAGAGTGGTTGGTTAACACCAAATACTAACATGGAAGGAGTAAACTCCACAGAAAATTTTCGAGATGGGGATGGTACTAATAACTGTGGTTGGTGAGCATGAATGTCAAAATGCAGAAAGTTTCCAATGGACTTGAATGATATTTGGAACCGTTCATACACCCCACTGAATGAGTCATCAAATCGGATGACCATTAAAGCATTATACCCAGGTTTTAGTGAAGTATTACCACAAAGACTATCGTTCATATTGAAATTACTTTGTATCATAGCAGACCCCACCATTACATCCTTTCGACCAATTGGCCATGATGATAAAAGACACAACTGGTAAGGATGAGAAGACTTTTCCACATTCAGTATATTAGATATAGAATTACGATTCGACACGATGAACCGAATATCACGATTGAAAGAAATATTCATTATTCCCAAATCTATGTCATAAAATTTATTCAAAGGATCAACCTCTTTATGTGCCACTGTAACCTGAAGAGAAAATTATTAGAAAATCAAATAATGATGAAGAAATTAAAACACCCACCGCTTCAAAAAGTTCAACATTTAATTTTCCATCAACTAAATGAAGCGGAATTCTTTGAGATGAAATATTTGTCATTACTTCAAGCCAGCATGTCCTAGGAAGAGCATTCGCTCGTTTCAAAGGATCGGTAAAAAGTTCTAAGCGAATTCCAGGCCATGTGGCACCATGAGCCACAACATTTTGCTTCCCATTATATGTTATCTTCATCAATTCTCCACATGATGCCAAACCAAGTCGATTTAGAGCAGCAGAAGAATGATAACCATTCCTAAGCCGAATGAATTGAACAATCTTGTCTGGCCAAGAATCCGGACGCCAATTTATGACAAAATTTGTTTCTTTCTCATCATAGATCACATTACCACGCACGACAGAACCGTTGAAGGGTACAACAATTGAAGAAAATTGCTGCAGAGAACTGTTGGTGGAAATTACTAGTTGGCCACTGAAGTCCAGTGGATCTTGTGTAGATACGAATGTGATCTTGGCAACAACTGAGTTGCGAGGTGTATTAGATTGCGAATGATACAAAATAGGGTCAGATAGAAGTTGAATTTGAATCTGTACATCAGGACTGCAAGCTAGCTTTCGTACGGCCGTAACCAGGATGTCGTGAGGACCATCATTCGACAGTACCAATTCAAGGGATCTAGATTCGAGATCTTGGGTAAAAATTCCAAAATTCAATGGTTTCGCAAGTTTCACACTAACGGGCACCATTTCGACGACTAACGGAACTACCAGTTTATCATGGTCAGTTTCTATATAAACGAAGGATTTATGAATACCTTCTGGTAAATTTGTGTCAATACTGAAGGAGATAATATGATTTTCACGATGCGATTCGATAGCCCACATTCCAAGATCAGGAGTTTGTTGAGAATTGTTGCGTGTCATTGTCGGCACCCCCTTTAATTGCATGTATCGATCGGCACAATGTACTTCCAGAACATGCAACTTGTCGGAATGGGGATTAAATAGAAAGATAGGATGATTCAGAGATACTGTTCCAATAACAACTTTATCAAATACAAGGGGCTTCACACGATAAGGATTAATTGTTGAAAATACACTCATAAAATAAATGAATGATCCTTCTGATGTAATAAAAGTTAGGTTGGCCTCGATATTCTCATCTGTCTGAGGCAAGAAGACAACCTGAATACGTGCCGATGAATGGGAAGATATTGAAATAGGTTCCAACATAAGTGGATGAAACTGAGGATCAGACGATTTAATCCAATTCACATCAATTAAATCAGTTCCGCTGTTAACAACTTCAAAATCAGCGAACGTTGTCACGTACATTGGTGTGCTGTTAAACAGCAATTTCGATGGCAAGAAGGTCAAGGGCCATATTTGCTCGCCACCTTGGAAGTTGCAAGTACAAAGCAGAGCTTTCCACAAGAGGGTGATAAATACCCACGAAACCCGCATTGTGTAAAAATTGTCATCCCAGTAAATCACAAGACCATGGTGCCACCAGCGGCGCAGCGCAGGCGGCAGCAGCAGCCAGCAGCATAGCCAACTGGTGGCAGAGCCGGAGGACCGTGAGCAAGCTCAGCAGTGCCTCCATGCTTCAAAAAGTGAATAATCGGAAAGGCCAGGAAGACGCAAAAGTTCAAGAGAAGAAACTCCAAAAATAATAAACTATTGTGAGAAAACTTTAAATCTGGAACTACGTCGTTATTCGTCATACAAAGATACAAATTTATCAAATGAATTTACATTATAATATATGATGAACGACATTTGTTAATTCATTGTCAAGATCAGTTGACTCCAACAATAAATTATTAGACCAACTCTTTGAATCTGTGCAGTATTTAAAAGAAAAATCGAATTTACCAAGTAGTGTAGTGCAGTTAAATGTTACACTACTTTTGTAACAATCATTGCTGTAAAAAACACTTTTCCTCATCGAACCCCAAATCCAAGTAGACGTCAAGATCATAAAAAGCAACAAGAGCCAGAAGCTTGAAAAACGTTGGTCGTACAATTTTAATGATATAAAGACAATAAGAAATAAGAAGAAATGTATCATCAGGATATATTATCATTACTCAGCATGCCTGAATTGATCAACACTATAATTTTGAATTTTGTAAAAAGTAGCCGCTCTCATAGCTTTTTTTAATCGATCAGTTTGGGTTGTAATAGTTACAATCCATATCAATTATAATTCCATCGAAGCTCCTGGAAAACAATTATAGATAGATAACATCACCCTAACAAAACGATACGTTTTTCTTCGCTGTGATTGATTTTAACTTTGTACTATTATTACCTTCTCAACAAGTAAGTAACATATTTCAGCGTGTGTTACAGCTGTTTTTTCAAAATATCAAAAATCGATGCCCCGCAATGTCAATGATGTAACTTGGAAACATTCCTTATAGTATACCAATTATCATCAATACAGAGAATTTGGCTAAGGGCAATTTCAAAATTTCTAAACCTTGCAACGTCAAAGCATCGTCCTTTGTGCTCGATTGTATACAATCCCACAGGTTAAATAATTGAAGACGAGCCTTCGATCGTAAATATATTATTTACGATAGTAGTTATAATGAGCAGCCTTTCAAACGTGAAATGAGTTTGTGAAAGTTTATAAAAACGGCCATTTAATTTACATTCAGTAAATTGGGATTATTACTATTCCACTTTCCACATTAACCTTGCTCGCCTAACCCGTTATTTAACGCACGAAACACTAAGCTGAGTAAAAGGCCTTGGGTTACTAGATGATGATAGTTTTCATAGATGATAATTTATTTATCCAACTAATGGTCCTGCGAAATGAAAATATACATGAAACATTAAAATTACAAAAAAGCAAATCAATTATTGAATCTACAAAGTCAAAGCGGCACGCAATAAACTATCTTGCTCCGCGTTATGGAGTCTGCCGCCCAAACCGGTGGCAGTTGCAGCTGATGGCTTACGACCTACATACGTTGGGCGTACTTCCTTGTTGTTAACCACTCGAGTGGCGGTTTCAATACGTGGTTGGACAAACGACCAAGCTCCCATATTCTTCGGCTCCTCTTGCACCCAGGTGATTTCGGCATTGCTGTATCTAGCTGCCTCTCTTGCGACTTTGTCGAATGGAAAAGGAGCAAGTTGCTCGATTCTTACAATGGCAATGTTATCAATATTCTTCTTTTCACGTTCCTCCAAGAGTTCGAAGTAAATCTTTCCCGAGCAAAAGATAACTCTCTTAACTTTCTCTGGATTTTCATAAATCTTAGGATCAGCTTCTTTGTAAACACGATGGAATCTGCTTCCTGGACCCATTTCTTCTAATGTAGAGGTACAACGTCTTTCTCTCAACAAATTCTTTGGTGTTGCGATAACGAGAGGTTTACGGAAGTTACGATGTAATTGACGACGAAGAACATGAAAGTAGTTCGCGGGAGTTGAACAGTTAACAACTTGCCAGTTGGTTTGTTGAATTTGCATTCTTTCCTGTTCACCCATAGGTGGCACAATATCAGGGTCTTCATCCACTTGCTGCAAGAAGCGCTCAAGTCTGCAGGAGGAGTGTTCTGCACCTTGACCCATGTAACCGTGAGGAAGCAACATCGTCAGACCACTTTGACGGAGCCACTTGTCCTCACCAGCGGAGATAAATTGATCAATCATAATCTGCAAAAAAGACAAAAAGGGTTTAGATGCAAAAGCATAGATTGATCAGAAAAGATAAATACCTGAGCTCCATTAACAAAATCACCGAATTGAGCTTCCCACATTATCAACATGTTGGGGTTCTCAAGCGAATAACCCATTTCAAATCCCAACACACCGAATTCAGAAAGAATAGAGTTGCGAACAGTGAATTCACCTTGAGTTTCTGGTGCTCGATTTTTCGTCGATGGAAGAGACGGAGAAGTAAATTTGGAAATGTGATTGAGCGGCACGTACTTGCTTCCATTGGTTTGGTCAACCAAAGCAGCGTGTCTATGCGAGAATGTACCACGCTCAACATCTTGACCAGTCAAACGAACATGGTTTCCCTCCAAAAGAAGGGTGCCAACCGCCAAAGCTTCTGCAGTGGCCCAATCGATACCATTTCCCTTGGTGATAGTCTCAAGACGAGCGCCAATAATTTTTTCCAATTGCTTGTGAATTTTAAAAGTTGATGGAATTTGGCACATTTTAGTTCCGACGTCGCGAAGAGTCTCGATTGAACAACCTGTTTCACGAATAGGAGAGTGTTGAAGAGGAGAAAAGAAACCAGTCCAGCGAGAGCTGAGCCAGTCTCCTGGCGGAGTAACCCAAGTCTTTGAGGCTTCAAAATCGCTTTCCAATTGCTTCATCACCATAGATTTGATACTATTCAAGTCTTCTTGAGAAACAGTTCCTTCACTTACTAACTGCTTCTCATAAACGGACAACGTATCAGGCTGCTTGTTAATCTTTCCGTACATCAATGGCTGAGTGTACATTGGTTGATCCAACTCATTGTGACCGTAACGACGATAGCAGATCATATCAATAATGCAGTCTTCCCCAAACTTTTGTCTCCATTCAACAGCCATTTCGAAAGCAGTCACGACCGCCAATGGATCATCGCCATTGCAATGGAAGATTGGGACTTCGAATGCCTTAGCCAAATCTGAGGAGTACATGGTTGATCGACTGTTCTTAGGATCGGTTGTAAAACCCACTTGGTTGTTAACAATAACGTGGATCGTTCCGCCAACATCGAAATCAGGAACTCTAGATAATTGAAGGGTTTCATACACAATACCTTGACCAGCAAATGCAGCATCACCGTGCAACAATACCGGCATAGCTCTCTTCTTATCCTCGGGGCGATTACCCGCTAAAAATTGCTTTGCTCGAATTTTACCGATAGCAACAGGATTTACAGCCTCCAAGTGAGAAGGGTTGGCAACCAATGATAACTGGACTTTTCTACCATCAGGATATGAGCGGGTCATGGACGTTCCCAAGTGATATTTGACATCACCAGAAGACGACCAATCAAACTTTAAATATTCGTCCAAATCATAATGCGTTCCTTGGAATTCTTTGAAAATTTGTTGCATGGGTTTGCGCATTACATTAGCAAGAACATTGAGACGGCCTCTATGAGGCATACCAAAAACAAAAGACTCAATTCCCAATTCAGAGCCACGATCGATCATAGCCTTCAAACCAGGAATGCAACTCTCACCACCTTCAAGACCGAATCTCTTTGCAGTATTAAACTTGTTGGCCAGAAACTTTTCAAAATGATCAGCAAATGCTAGACGTTCATAAATGTGTCGTCTCTTCTCCTTCGAAAATTTCATCCACTTGGGGTTCTCGACTTGATCGCGAACCCAATTGCA
>JACCEA010714095.1_pt1 | contig 14094 bp, 7 predicted proteins | sample 7449851 | NCBI WGS metagenome assembly JACCEA01 (sample SAMN15323453, study PRJNA562643) | freshwater metagenome | isolation source: river surface water | place: USA:Blue River Watershed | collected 2017-08-18 | reverse complement strand
CAGTGTCTTCAACTGTTGCTTTGATATATAACAAAGCATCACCGTCTGCTAAATTTTGCATCGTAACTTTTTTCTCAATAGCATTATCATAAATAATACATGTTAATTGATTTTGTAGAATGCTAGATGGGAAAGGGTATAGTGTACCTTTGTCTAATTTCGGCGGACTAACCGGTATCACTAAGTCGTTAGATTTAATATCAGGTTCACCGTAACCACCACCATCTTTAGGTTTAACTAAAAAGCTAATACCTTTTGAGTAAACATCAGATGCTGATACCTCATAAAATTCTGTAGGTATCATTTCATAGTAGTAAACATTAGGGCCTTTAGTATCATCCTTAGTCATTTTCAAAATTTCATTTGAATTTTTCCAAGGTTTCTCACCCTCACCGTTCACTTTTGGTGAGCCAGTTGGATGCTCGAATGGAGACCATGTCCAGATATAAAACGGACCCGGATGTGCTTTCAATAAAACGTTATGCTCTAAACTTGGGTCAAGTTTATCTAAGTCTACATATAAACGAACTGTAGAAGTAACGATTGTAGGGTCTGGCTCAATCCATGCAGCCTGACCATTTACTAAATTAATCGTTGAGAAAACGATTGATAAAATTAATAATATCTTTTTCATGATGCTCAGATTAATTAGTACGACGAATAAATTCTAAATCATAAGCTGCCACTTCTTTGTCTTTGCAAATAATTGATTTACGTAAAATCAATTTTTGATCAACCACTCTGATAGGAGCCATTAATTTAAATTCAATTTGATTTGAAGAACCTGCTGGCATTAAAATAATTTTCGTTGGGAAATTATTATCATCAAATCTCCATTTACCATTTACCGATTCAAAAATATTCATTGGTAAACCTGTTGTATCACACGAATACAAAGTATCTGCACCTTCAGTATAAAATCTAATATTAGGTTTAATGGTATTACTTGCGAAGTAGTCTGTCATATCCATCGATTCTTCAACGATAGCAGCCTTATCTGTCACTTTAAACGAGTTTAAACCCCAATCTGCAGTTGCACCCTCAAATTTACTCGAAGGCACTCCTATGTCTTCGTATTCTTTTTTACATGCTGACAATACAATTGTCACTGAAAGCATGAGTAATAATATCTTTTTCATATTTATTGATTTAATAAATTAGTTACAACCACCTGTTTCGTTCATTATAAAAAGATTAGATCTTTCAACTGCAGGGAACTGCAGGGCCATACCTGGGCAATTCCATGGAGCATTACGAATTGTTAATCCGTTTACTGGCAATTGTGAGCTCAATCCTAATGCACCAATTCTCTTTAAAGATTGAGTTCTATCACCCTCACAGAATAATTCTTTTCTTCTTTCTTCTCTAATTACCGTCAATAAGCTTGCCACACCTAATGCAGGAGTAGTTAGTTTATTTGCATTACCTGGGTAAGCTCTTGCGATTATTTTATTAATGTCGCTAGAAGCAGTTGCTAAATCATTTGTTTCTGCTGCAGCTTCAGCTCTAGTCAACAATAATTGAGTTAAAGTTAAGCATGGCGAAGCAAAATATTCGTTATTGAATTTATTACAAACATAATATTCATTAGCCTGTCCAGCATTTACTACACCTACTAATTTAGATCTTATATCTGTAGTATCGCTATTGATTAAATCATATAATTCTTTACGAATACCTAATGAAGGTGTACCTAAATCATTTCTATATGAACCTACTAAATCATCTGCTCTATTATCATTCGATCCGACTGTTACAAAACCGAAGATAACTTCTGGATTTACGACGAAACTTGAAGTAGGGTTTGGATAGTATCTATCGATTGAATCACTTAATGCAAATCTTCCACCATCAATGACTGTGTTTAACAATGGTAATGCATCAGAATGTCTATTCATTTGAAAATATACCATCGCTAATAAAGCACGAGCTGCGTCTTTATCTGCAAAAATTGTATTGCTAGCAGGTAAGTTTGCGACTGCGTAATTTAAATCATCAATAATAAAATTATAACATTCAGCTACTGTAGATCTAGCCTTTGGTTGGTAATCTGTCTTATCTCTTAGAACAATACCTAAGTGAGAATTATCTGGTGTATAACCATAAGGTTGTGCCCACAAACGTAATAATTCAAAATGGCATAAAGCTCTGATGAATTTACCTTCAGCACGCATTCTTAAACGTGTAGCTTCAGGTATACCTAATCTCTCGAAATTATCTTCAATTGCATTTACACGCATGATTGGTAAATACAATTCTCTCCAAAGATTACCAACATCCGAATTAAAGATATTTGTATTTCTATCCCATACCTCATTTCTATAACCAGCTCCATCATTAAATGGTCTAGCTAAATCATCTGATAATAGATCACTATAAATTTGAATGTTACCATCGTATTGATTTGCTAAGGCATCATAGCATGACACTAATAACTCTTGCAATTCAGCTTCATTAGTGATAGCCTCTTCAGGTAACAGAACCGTATCTGGGTTTATATCTAATTGATCGTTACATGCACTTATTGTAAAACCTAAGAACATTGAGAAAACGATCGTATATATTATTTTAAACTTTTTCATATTCTTAGAATGTTACGCTTAATTGTAATGTAAATGTTTTCTCTTGTGGTGGAGTCAAATAAGTAATATTCGGACTCATATTTCTATCAGTTGCATTCTCGAAGTCACGAGCGATTTCTGGATCTAAGCCTGGGTACTTTGTAAATGTTAATAGGTTAGTTCCTATAAATGCTATACGTGCTGATTGAATTTTCAACTTTTCTAAAGATTTACGTGGTACTCTGTACGCTAATGTTACGTTTCTCAAACGTGCGAACGTACCATCGTGTAACCACATAGTTGTATTAATCCATGGCGTACCAGAACCATAAGTACCAGTCTCTAATGTTAAGCGAGGGAAGGCTGCAACATCACCAGGTTTTTGCCATCTGTCAAAAATGTCAGTACGCATATTCCAGTTCGTTACAACACCTAATTGACGCTTAGCTGATGATTCATAAATATCACCACCTAATACAAAGTTAAATAACACACTTAAATCCCAATTCTTATAAGAGAATGAGTTAGTGATACCACCAACTGCATCTGGTAATACACTACCTACTGCAACACGATTTGCTGGATCCCAAGTATAAGTTTCATTACCATTTATGTCTAAGTAAATTGGTCTGCCAGTTGCAGGGTCTATACGAGAGAATCTTACTAAGTAGTTTGTTCCTACAGGCTGACCAACAACTACTCTTGTATCGTTTGTACCACCTGATACAGCATCTTCAGAGAACGGACCGATACTTAAAATTTCATTTCTATTTCTAGCGATGTTAAATTGAGTTGTCCATTTGAAGTCTCTATCAATATTTCTTGATTGAACACTAAACTCAAATCCGCGGTTGTTGATTTCACCTACGTTACCGTAGTAACCACTATAACCTGTAGAAGTTGGTAAAGCTAAATCCATCAATACTCCTGTTGTATTTCTGTTGTAATATTCAGCAGTAATTGTTATGCGGTCTCTGAATAATCCTAAATCAACACCAAAGTTTGATGTTAAAGAAGTTTCCCATTTTAAATCTGGGTTTCCGATTTGTAATGGGTATCTAATAGTTTGACCGTTATATCCGTTCGGACTTACACCATACTGTGCAAAGCGTGCAGTTTCCAAAATGTTAGCATTACCACTCTTACCATAACTAGCTTTTAATTTCAATAAACTAACTGAAGGGAAAGCTTGCATGAAACTTTCTTCTGTTAACAACCATCCCACTGAAATACCTGGGAAAATACCTACACGAACATTCTCTCCAAATCTTGAAGAACCATCGGCTCTTAATGTACCTTCTACAAATAATTTATTATTGTATGAGTAAGATAATCTTGTAAAGTAACTATTGAATTTCCATTCGTTAGATGTAGTTAAAGATTCGTTGTAAGTATATAATGAATCATCAACTTTAGCATCAGGTTCATAGAAACCACCAGTCATACCATTCGCGAACTTATTTCTAAAGAATGAACGTGATTTTTGAAACTCATAACCACCCATAGCTTTTAACTTATGTCCGGCAGATAATTTCACATCATAATTCAATTGAAAAAAATAATTATAATTTCTAGTATTTACTTCGTTTCTATTTGCAGAACCAGCATGGTTTGATAAGATTAATTCTTTGGGTGAATATTCATCATCATTAATGATCATGTAATCTAAGTTCGCATTTGCATTAACACTTAATCTATCAGTGATTGCATAATCTGCATTAATACCATTAATACTTCTGTATTCTTGCGATCTCCATTTCTTTAACTCTTGAGTTCTAACTGGGTTATCACCTCCAGTAAAGAAAGTACCATCCGGATTATATACTGGGAAAATTGGTAATGCTGTTGACATCGCTGAACCTAATCCGCCTGCCCATGCAGTATTTACTCTATTATTAATACCACTCGATAATGAAGTAGAGAATCCTAATTTTAAATCTTTAGTAGGTCTAGCATCACCATTTATTCTGAATGATGTTCTATCATAACTATTACCCACTAAGAAACTTTCATTTTTACCATAACTGATATTACCTAAAATAGAAAAGTTCTTACCACCTCTTGATACACCAACGTTATGGCTATGCTTAATACCTGTGCGAGTTGTTAAGTCTACCCAATCAGTATTTGTTTTTCTTGCATCATCCCAACTAATATTATTTGGTAATGGAGCTAGTCCGACACCCCCATCATTCTCATAAGCCTCTTGATACAATTGTAAAAATTGCTCATTGTTCAACATGTTTGGTAATGCTGTAGGCTGTGATGTTCCAACACTACCTGTATAACTTACACTTGTTCCTTTCTTAGCTCTTTTAGTAGTGATTAATACCACACCATTTGAACCACGTGAACCATAAATTGCATTAGCAGCAGCGTCTTTTAAGATGTCTATTGATTCAATATCATCGGGGTTGATAGCAGCTAATGGGTTATTGTTTGCAGCACCAGAATTACCTCTTAAGAAATAATCTTGAGTGATTGGAATTCCATCAATAACATATAATGGGTCACCACCTGCAGAAATAGAAGCAATACCTCTAATACGAATTACAGCAGCAGAACCCGCAATACCACTACCTGTTGTCACTTGTACACCTGGTAATTTACCTTGCAAAGCAGATTCAAAACTTGGTACGGGTAAGTCGTTCAATTCTTTTGCATTCAAACTTGCGATTGAACCAGTAACTTCTCTTCTTAATTTTGTGCCATAACCTACTACCACTACGTCTTGTAAGTTTTTACTTTCTTCCGCTACACTAAAATTAAAAGTTGCGTTTTCAGTGCCCAACTCAACGACTTTATAAATAGTTCTGTAACCTAATAAGCTAACTTTAATTTTATACTTACCAGGCTTTAAATTTCCTAGGCTATAGTTACCTAGGGCGTCAGTTATAGAGGCTACGTTCGTGCCTTCTACTACGACAGTTGCTCCAGCAACAGCTTCTTTATTGCTGTCTGTAATTTTTCCACGTATGTTTTGGGCAAACATACTTGTACTAAAGAGCAAGAAAATCAATAAGAGTAAATTTCTCTTCATGTTTGTTATAAGATTATAATTTTCGTTTGACTTGTTTCTTTACCGTTGTTTATTTTCAATATATATGTTCCTTGATTTACACCCATCTCATCTACTTTTAATAAAATATCAGATGATGATGAATTGTATTCATTAGCAATATTTCTTTCAACTATTTTTCTACCCGTTAAATCAAATAATTGAATAATTAAATTCTCTCTTGATTTATTTTTCCATTCAATATTTATTTCTTGATGTGCAGGGTTCGGATAAACCTTCACCTCATCAATAATTTTATTTTCTACGCCAGTTAATACTACTGGTGCTGATAATTTTTTATCAGTATAAAACTTATATGCACCAGGTGCTAAAATTATTTTTTGTTGAACATCAGCTATCAAAATTGAATCTGACGTAAAGAAATCATACCACCAGCCAGTATGCTGAAATATAGGTGCCGTTGAATCTGACTTAACACTAAAGTTTGCTATACATACAGTATTCATGGTACTATCATTCACTTTATATAATTTAATTGCTGAACCTGTATTGAATACATAAGTAGATTTTGAATACGATTCATGATTATTCTTTAACCATGCTAAATTTGATACAACATCATAAACTCTTTTGCGGTTTGCATTCGTTAGATAATCCCAACGAATAGGTTTGTTACCTACCCTACCATTAAACTCAATAGAATAATCATAACCGAGTTCACCAAACTGCCATATCATTTTCGGACCTTGTAACGGTATTAAAAAACACATTGCAGCTTCTAATCTTTTTAAAGCTGTATTTAAATCTTTAGTGTTATAAGAGCCGAAAGAGTTTCCAAATTGCAAATTCTTATACATTAATCTTTCTTCATCATGACTCTCAGCATATCCAACTAAATGAGGCTTCGTCCAGTTTCTGTTTTTATAATCTACCCCCACCAAATTACTATTAGAAATATATCCCATTGTAGCTTCATTAAATGCAGCATTTGAATTACCCCATAACATGAAACCATAATCGGCTAACTCTTTCTCTTCGGTATTTTCAGCGAAATGTTCTAATATTAAATAAGCATTCGCATCGTATGATCTAACCTTATTATATATACGTTTCCAGATTGCAATTCTACCTGCATCATATGCTCCCCATGCTCCAACATTTGTACCAGTATTTTTTTGAGTAAAGCCTTTTGATAAATCAAATCTAAATCCGTCGACCTTATACTCAGTCAACCAAAACTTCAAAACTGTATCTACAAAATCTTTAGTTACTTGAGCTTCGTGATTGAAATCATAACCTACCCCAAACGGATGCATATCACTTTGATTAAACCATGGGTTTTGTGCAGTTGGTTTACCAGTCGCTTTATCAAAATACATTCTCACCATTGGACTTTGTCCGAATGAATGATTCAATACCATATCTATTACAACAGCCATGCCTCTTCTGTGACACTCATCTACAAAGGCTTTGAAAGATTCTTTGGTGCCATAATATTTATCTAAAGCAAAATAGAATGAAGGATTATAGCCCCAACTCTCATTACCCTCAAACTCATTCACTGGCATTAATTCAATAACATTAACACCTAATTTTTGTAAATAATCTAGGGTATCTTTTATAGTCTGAAAATCGTGCTTTGCAACAAAATCTCTCGCGAGTAATTCATAAATAAATAATTTTTCAACTGCAGGCTTCACAAAATTAGTTGAATGTTGCCAATTGAAAACTTCCTTCTCAGTATTTAGAACCGAAACGTATTCTGTTGCTTTACCAACTGGGAACGGAGTTAAATCAGGGTATGTAGTAATAGGTATAAACGGATCATTATAGGAGTCTAATAATTTTTCAGCATAGGGCTCTGCTATTTTAATTTGCTCTTTATCTATATAATATTGAAATCTATAATCTCTTCCTTTAACAAGATTGTTTATCTGCAGCCAAAACTTTTGTCCTGATGGTGATTTCTTCATATAGAAATCCGGATTCATCTCCCAATCATTAAAATCACCAACAACATAAATAAATTCTTTAAAGGGTGCATGCAATTGGAGAATTACAGTAGAATCATTTAGGTAATTAATTCCATCTCTTGTACCCAATGGCGCTTGCCCTATTGCAGGAGTTGTTCTATACACCATATATATAGTGTCTCTGTAGAAATTTCCGTTTTTAAATGCTTCAAATACGTAGGTATATTTATTTGCAGTTAATGTATTAGCAGGTACATTAAAATTCAATACAGAGTCGTCGGCCAATGTTTGAATTAGAGTACCATTTCTATATAATTTCAAGCTAGCTTTTTGTGAGCTTATGGCTTTAAAATTAAATTCTTCGGATGTTAGCAACACTTGAGCATTCGATGTTTCAATTCTTGATTGAAAAGAGCCATCAGAAACTTCTATAAAAATATCTGAGCCATCAGCTTCTCTGCCAACGATACTACCCGATTGGTTTCTAAAAACAAATGCCAACTTCAAAACTGTTTCTGAACTTGGCACATTATAAAAAGTCTTTATAGAATTATAAGTGATCGCGAAAAGGTCATTACCAATTTTAGTCATTTTAACTTTCGCATCATCTGTTCCCCAATTACCTTGAACATGTCGCCAAGCGGTTGCTGAACTACTTAAATTTGTGATTACTCCTGTATGTGCATATGCTATTGATTGTCCCATTAAAGCCTTATTCCCTTTGCTCGCATCAAAGATGATTGTCACTTGTTGATTTGGGTTGGCAAAAGTCGGATTCATTGATACAACCTGGGCTAAAGATGTGTTTAGACAGATAATATTCAAAATGAATAATATGGATAAAAAAAGGCCTTTTTTTAGTAAAAACATAAATGCAATTTAAAAAAAAATCGATAAAAAAATAAGAAAGTGTAAAAAATACACTTTTTAGAATTATTATAGATAGTGTAAAAATTACACTTAAATTTGTTTTATATGAAAAAACCTTTTAATTTCAGTCAAATTATTTATTAAATATACTGTTATGAGAAAAATTTTACTACTAGTAGTGCTTGCAGCATTCACCCTAAGCACACAAGCGCGTAAAGTTATGTTCCGCGTAAATATGTCGGGTGTAACTGTTAGCGCAAACGGCGTTCACATGGCCGGAAACTTTAAAGATGTCAATTATGACAACATCGATGAAAATCCAACATTAGTTAACTGGTCACCAAGTGCGATTACATTAACTGACCCAGATTTAGATGGTATTTATTCAGTAGTGTTAGACTTAAAAGATAGCACAGCTTATGAATTTAAATTCATCAACGACAATGACTGGCCAGGTGGCGAGAGTGTACCAACAGCATCACAAGTTGGTGGTGGTAACTCAAATCGTTGGACGTACATTAAAAAGACTACAGCAACAGATACATTAATGTTAGATGCTGTAATGTTTGGTGGTAACGCACCATCAGGCATGAAATTAGTTCGTTTCAGAGTAAATATGAAAAACCAAACTGTAAATGCTGATGGCGTTCACGTAGCTGGTGCTTTTCAAGGCTGGAACCCAGCAATATCACAAATGGTGAACTACACTGGTAATGGTGGTTTTGGTGGTACTACTTATGAGTACCTTGGTTATGTTTCTAATGCAGGTGGTACAGAATACAAATTCGTTAATGATAATGACTGGGCTGGTGCAGAATCAGTTCCAAGCGCATGTAACGTAAATGGTAACCGTTCTATCTCTAACATTACTTCTGATACTACTTTAACAAACTTCTGCTTCGGTTCATGTGAAACTTGTCCGGCTGCTCCAATACCTACTTATAACGTTACATTCCAAGTTGACATGTCAGCTACATGTACTTTTGACTCAGTAGATATCGCAGGTGGTAAAATCAACAACTGGGCAGGTGGTACAATTTTAAGACCTATTTCTGCAGGTAGTTCAATCTACGGAGTTACTGTTTCAATTGATTCAGGTGAGGTAGAATACAAATACAGAAAATACATCAATGGTAACGTAAGTTGGGAAGGTGTAGCTAACAGATTAAAAGCTATTTCTTCTGATACTACAATTGCTGTTGTATGTTTCGATAAAGACACAACTTGTACTCCACTACCAGCTCCTGCTGATGTAAGATTCATTGTTGATTTATCTAACGAAATTCCTGATCCAAATGGTGATGTTTATGTTATGGGTAACTTCACTGAACCAAACTGGCAACCAGGTGCAATGAAAATGACTCCAGTTGCAGGCCAAATCGGTATGTACGAAGTAACTTTCAATATGTGCCCAGGTACTTTCGCTTTCAAATTCACTAACGGTCCAGCTACTGTAGGTGCTAACGAAGAGAACTTCCCTAACGCTGCTGACAGAGGTTGTGTAGTTAACAACGGTGTTGGTGGTTTCAACAGAACTTACGAAAGAACAAATGGTAACCCAGTTACTGTTGGATTCGTATTCAATACTTGTACAACTGCAGTTGTAACTGGTATAGAGAAAAATCAATTAGCTGCTTCATCAGTTAGTTTATTCCCTAACCCAACTGAAGAAAACGCAACTGTTAAATTCAATGATAACTCTAACATCAGCTCTGTAATCGTAACTGATCTTGCTGGTAGAGTAATTGCTGAATACAAAAACGTAAGCGACAAAAATTTAAATATTAATACTGCTTCTTTCGAAGCTGGTATTTACTTCGTTTCAGTAATGAACGAGAACAATGAGACTGCTACCGTGAAACTCATGGTTCGTTAATTTTGTTTGTGTTAATTTTAAAGGACCTCATCTTGTATGAGGTCTTTTTTTTGTATATTAATTTATGATTAAAAGAACCGCAATTCTGATATTACTTTCAATTTTTATATTGAAAGTTTCTGCACAAGAAATTACTGCATATCCGCCTCATTGGTACAAGGGATTAAATGATACTACCTTACAGTTAATCATAAATCATAAAGACATTCGTGATGCGAAGATCAATTTATTAAGCGATTACATCCGCATAACAAAAAGGTATAAGAGTGATAATGTAAATTATTTAATGATAGATCTATCAATACCTAAATCTTATCAAGCAAACTTCATCCCTTTTGAATTTATTATTAAAAAGAAAAAAACAGTTTTAAACTATCCATTATACAATAAGCCTAAAGAGAGAAAACAAATATTGCAAGCCAATGATCTCATGTATTTAATTATGCCCGATCGTTTTGCAAATGGAGATACGAAAAATGATATTGTTAAAAATTTCGAAGAAAAAACTCTCAATAGAAATGAACCATTTGCACGTCACGGAGGAGATTTAAATGGCATTACAAATAATTTAAATTACCTAGAGTCTTTAGGTGTAAATACTTTATGGCTTACTCCTTTTCAAGAAAACAACGAGCCTTCACAATCTTATCATGGTTATGCTATAACGAATCATTATAAAACAGATCCACGCTTAGGAAGTAATGATGATTATTTAAAGCTTTCTAATGCATTGCATGCAAAAAACATGAAGCTTGTGATTGACTTAGTATTTAACCATATCGGTGATCAACACTGGATGTATAAAGACAAACCTTTTCCAAACTTTATTCATCAATTCGATTCATTTACTCGCACAAATTACAGAGCTAATACTTTGATTGACCCTTATGCTTCAGAGAGTGATAAAGCTCAATTTACTAAAGGATGGTTCGATCATCATATGCCTGATTTGAATTTAAAAGATCAAGCACTAGCAAAGTATATGACTCAACAAACTATATGGTGGTTACTATATGCAAATGTTGATGCTATAAGAATTGATACTTATACATACCCCGATTTAGAATTTATGCAAAATTGGTATAAATCTATTCGCAAAGAATTTCCTGAGATGAGCATCTTCGGTGAAATATGGGAACATGCTGTGCCACTACAATCTTTCTTCACGCCTAAGTCAAAATCATATCAAGAAGAAATGCAAAACGTATTAGATTTTCAATTTGCTTTCAGTATGGATGAGTTTGTGAATCAAGATTTCGGCTGGACAGAAGGTGTATCAAAATTATATTATAATTTGAGTCAAGATTATTTATACAATGACCCATATCATCACATAACATTTTTAGATAATCATGACCTTGATAGATTTTTATCACAAGTAAATGGTGATAAAGAAAAATTAAAAGTTGCATTAGGTGTGTTATTGACTATGCGTGGTATTCCATGTATTTTTTATGGAACTGAAATATTAATGAAGGGCAAGGGTTCACATGGTATTATTCGAGAAGATTTCCCAGGTGGCTGGACTAATGACCCTATCAATAAATTTGATAGTAAAAATAGAACTGCAGAAGAAAGCGATGTATTTAATTACATTCAAAAAATTCAGAAATGGAAATCAACAAACAAAGCTTTTGAAAACGGAAAACTAATGCAGTTTATACCAATCGATGGTGTATATGTATATTTCAGATACAGTGACAATGATGCTGCTATGATTGTTTACAATAGTAATAAGAGTACACAAAAGTTAAACACTAAAAGATTTAAAGAAATTATAAAAAATAAAATATCAGGTAAAGAAATTATTTCAGATAAAACTATTGACTTAAATTCAATAGAAATAAAAAGCAAAGAATTAATGATAATCGATTTAGATTAAAAAAAAAGCTACTCAAATCGAGTAGCTTTTTTTTATTTATTCTCTTGTACATACAGCACAGAGAGTGCCGCACAAAACATAAATATTCCGGCTAATACAATCGCATAAATTGCATTGTTTTCATATATCGAACTCACAATCGGACCACCGATTACACCATTCACAATTTGTGGTATAGTAATAAAGAAATTAAAGATACCCATATAAACCCCCATCTTGCCTGATGGTATATTACCAGCAAGTATTGCATAAGGCATTGCTAAAATTGATGCCCAAGCAAAACCGACTCCTATCATCGATAAAATTAAATCTGTTTTATCATTCGCGAAATACATACTTATCAATCCGACACCACCAGCAATCAATGAGAATGCATGTGTTTTTTTCTTGCCAATTAATGAAGCAATTTTAGGTAACATCAATGCATAAATTGCCGATACTCCATTGTAAACACCGAAGATTATACCTGTCCAGTTTTGTGCATCTCTAAACTGATCACTACTTGTATCATCAATTGACAAACCATATACATGGTGAGCTATAGCTGGCGTAGTAAATACCCACATACTAAATAAAGCAAACCAACTAAAGAATTGTACTAAGCCAAGTTGACGCATTGTTCTTGGCATCTTTTTAAAATCTATTAGGATGTCAGAAAACTTTGCCTTTTCGTGCTCTACTTTTCCATGGTACAATTCATATTCTGCTGGTGCATATTCTTTAGAGAATAATACAGTAATCAAAATACAAAACATGAAAACGGCAGCGCCTACATAAAATGAATAAGTAACATTATCAGCAACCATACCTTGTGGGGCAGATGATGAGACTCCGAAATAGTTAAACATTATATAGGGTAACCATGAACCCAATACTGCACCTATACCAATTAAAAATGTTTGTATTGAGAATCCTAATGTTCTTTGCTTATCTGATAAGTTATCAGCTACCAAAGCTCTAAAAGGTTCCATTGCAATATTTATACTTGCATCCATCACCATTAACATACCTGCACCTATTAACAAAGCCGACTTAGCTTGAAAGAAATTTGCAGAATTAGGTAAGAACAATAATGCTAAACAACATAAAATTGTACCTACCATAATGTATGGCTTTCTTCTACCAAACCTCCCCCATGTTTTATCACTATAATATCCTATGATCGGCTGCACAATCATACCTGTTAATGGTGCTACTAACCAGAACCACGATAGTTGTTCTACATGTGCTCCATAGTTTTGTAAAATACCACTGGCATTACCATTCTGTAATGCAAATCCAAATTGAATTCCCATGAAACCGAAGCTCATGTAGAAAATTTGCAATAAACTTAATCGGGGTTTTTCGAGAAGTTTCATTTTATTTATTTATAGTAAATAACATAAGAATTTGGTGCCATTACAATAGACTTTTTGGTTAAGTTTTGTTTAGCATTACTACTTGATTTATATTTTTTAAACTTAGAAGTTTTGAATTTATATAAATTAAATGTTGCGGGCTTATCACTGAAATTAATTAACACATAAGCTTCACTTTTTATCGCTTGTCTTTTATAAACTAATATTGAATTTACATCACCTTCAACGATATTAACTTTAATATCGTTCAAAGTAACATCACCAGAATTACTTGCGAATGCCGGTATTGTTTTTCTTAAGTTAGTAATGGTTTGATACCAAGTTGTTCTAGATTCGTTAGCCCACTCTTCAGATGTAATTGGGTCTTTTTCAAAAAAACTTAATCTTCTATTCAATGCAACTTCTTCGCCAGTATATATTAAAGGCAATGCTTGAGGTAATGTATATACCATTACACCTACTTGTTGCCAATTTTTTCCATACTTCTCATCAACAGTACCATTCCAAGAATTCTCATCATGATTTGTTAAAAAATATAACTTATGCATTTGACTT
>JACCEA010038151.1_pt1 | contig 14096 bp, 10 predicted proteins | sample 7449851 | NCBI WGS metagenome assembly JACCEA01 (sample SAMN15323453, study PRJNA562643) | freshwater metagenome | isolation source: river surface water | place: USA:Blue River Watershed | collected 2017-08-18 | reverse complement strand
CTGCTGCCGGTCGGTGGGTTACGGCCTTCGGCCTAACCCACCCTACGGCGGTGAATCAATGACCCGGCGTCAGCTTGATCAGCGTCGGCTGACCGTCTTCGATCTGCCAGCTGGGGAAAGAGCTGTTGCTGGTGTAGACGCTGCCATCTTCGGCAATCTCGATGTCGCGGGTGAACGTCACCCGGCGCGGCATCGGGAAGGTGTCCCACTTCCCGGAGGCGATATCCAGCCGCAACAGGGTGTCGGAGGATGTGCCGGTGACCCACACCTGCTGACGCACGCGATCGACATTCAACGCATAAGGCGTTTCCACATTGTTCAGCGCAGTGGGCATCGGGTAATCCTTGAAGCTGCCATCGGCCGGCGAATAGCGCACGATCTTGGCTTCCGGGAAGGCGGTGATCCACAGATCGCCAACCGCATCCACCCGCATCCGGCGCGGCGCCTGGAACGGTGTGTCGATAACTTTCACACTGTCGTCGGCCGGGTCAATCACGCCGATCGAATCGGCATGCAGACGGGCAAACCAGACCTTGCCATCCGGGGCAACGTCGATGCCATAAGGCATCGGCATCCCGGTGACGCGCTGATCGATCGGCAGCCAGTGCATCGGCAGGCCCCAGTTCATCAGCTTGCGCACCACATTGCTCAGCGCCAGGCTGATTTTTTCGCCGGTGTCGCGCGCCGGCAGGGTGTACAGGCGGAAATCGCCGCTCTGGCGATCCAGCCGTGCGACCTGATTGGACAGCGCCAGGGTGAACCAGACGTTGTCATCCTTGTCGATGCGCACGGTATGCGGGTACAGGCCCTCGTCGAAGCGGTGCACGGTGAACTGCTTGCTCACCGGGTCGAACTCGAACAGGCGGCGCTGCAAGGACGGGGTGATGAAGATATGCCCATCCCTGGCGGACTCTGCAAAGGAGTGGATGCCGGCGGTGGTTTCCAGTTTCGGAAAGGTCTTCAGACGACCGCTGAACATCCCGCCGATCTCGTCGTCCGGATCCACGGGGGTCTTGTAGACCACGGTCTGGCCGGTTTTCGGGTCGATTTCCCACAGGCGATCCTGCAGGTTGTCACCAATGTAAATCTTGCCGCTGCTGTGCAGCAGCAGGTCATGCATCTGCGAGAACGGGTCGCCGATCGGCCATTCGGTGATCTGCGAACCCGCCAGTTGATCCTCCCAGGGTTTGGCCCGATGGACCTTTTCCGGGTGATTGCGCAGATCGGTGTAACCCTTGTTGAAGGTCTCAATCAGCTTCTGCTGCATCTCGCTGGAAGGTCGCGCGCCATAGCCGATCATGCGCTGCATGACCTGCTCCCACTCCTCGATACTGCGCTCGCGGCGCATGTAGAAACTGCCCTGCTGGTGGCAGAAACCGCACTGCTCCAGCGCGGTCTTGCGCAACGCATCGTCACCGGCAAAATCCAGCGCGGCAAACCAGGCATTCGCCGGTTGCTGGGCGGCGAGGGCGGCCACATCAGTTTCCGCCTCCAGCTTCAGCTCAAGGCGGGCATCGCTGGCCACGCCAACCTGATGCAAGTCCTTGTAGCCGGGGATGCGCACCCGCAGGTTCAGCGAACCCTGCTCCGGATAGCTGATATTCAACTGGCCATCCGGCCCGGCAAAGCCGGTGATTTCCGGGCTGATGCGCTGCTCGGTGCCTTCACGCGGGTAGCCGTTGTCATCCCCGGCAGCACGCAACGGGCGCTCGGCCTTGAGCGTCACCATGGCCAGCGCCAGCGGTTTGCCATCCGTACTGGTGATGGTCAGATCCAGCGCGCTGGCCGGCGCGGCTATGGCCAGCAAGGCCAGTGATAAAAGGCACTTACGCATGGCTGACTCCCTGGGCATCGAGAAAGGCAATAAAGGCTTCACGGCTGGTGTAGCGGGGGGTGTAACCGAACTCTTCCTTCAGCCGGCGGTTGGCCAGCACCGGACGGTAGCGCAGGAAATCCAGCTGCTCCGGCCCGTACTGGGTCAGGCCCAGCGGCTTGAGCACGCGCAGGGCGAACTGCACCAGACCTGCCGGCAGCGGGCGGTAGGGTTTCTGCAACACCCCGGCGATCTCGCGCAGGCTCAGCGCACCGTCACCGGCCAGATTGAAGATGCCGGAACAGCCTTTCTCCAGACCCTTGATGATGATGCTGACCACGTCCTGATCCCAGATGAACACAAAGCGGCTGTCGCTGCCGCTGATGCCCATCACGGCCTTCTTCTTGAACATGTCGGTGATCTGGTTATTCACGTGCCGGCCCAGGATGGTGCCCGGCCGCAGGATCAACTGGCGCAGTTCCGGGTGTTTGACGCGGGCCTGGGCGAGCATCTCCTCGACTTCGCGCTTGTGCTTGGCGTAGGCAAATTTGGAATGCCCGCGCAGCGGATCATGCTCGTCGATCCACTCGGCGTTTTCCGGGTAATAACCGTAGGCCGCACCGGAGCTGGTGACGATCAGCTGCCGCACATCATTTTCGACCGCCGCTTGCAGAATGCTGCGGGTGCCTTCCACATCAATGGTGTGCAACACGTCTTCGCCCATGCCCGGCGGCGGTGTGACCACCGAAGCCAGATGCACGATGGCATCCGGCTGGTGCTGGGCAACGGCGGCCAGTACCGCTTCACGCTTGCCGATGTCGAGCAACGCGGCTTCGACATTCGGGCGCAAGGCTTGCGGATTGAGCGGACGGATATCGCTGGCGATCAGCGTCCACTCGGGATGCTGGACGGCCAGCGCCTCCAGCAGCTGACTGCCAATAAAGCCGGCAGCGCCGGTGATCAGAACCTTCATGCCAGATGCTCCTTGTGGGGATGGGGCACACGACGGCGCCAGATTAAAACCAGTAACAGACCGGAAACGATGTGCCAGGTCCCCCACAGCGCCGCAATCAGCGCCATGTCCGGCTGTGCACCGAACTGGGTGAGAATCAGCCCCAGCGCCAGCCCGGAGTTCTGCATGCCGACCTCGATGGTCAGGGCGCGACGATCCACTTCGGGCACACCGGCCAGCTTCGCCGCGCCCCAGCCGAGGGCCAACGCCGCGGCGTTCTGCGCGATCACCAGCAGGAACACCAGGCCAATGCTTTCAACCAGCATCTGCCAGTTGGTGTAGATGGCGATGCCGAGGAACAGGCCGAAAGCACTCATCGACAGGCGCTTGAACAACGGCAGGATCGTGTGGGTAAAGCGCGGAAACAGGTTGCCCACCAGCATGCCCGACAACAGCGGCAGCACCAGCATCAGCACCAGCCCCATGACAATGCCGCCGGAATCGACGTTCAGGGCGCCCATCTCGCCCTTGAGAAAGGCGGCGGTCTGCGGGTTGAGGCTGGAGATCAGGGCGAAATTCAGCGGCAGGGTGATGATCGCCATCAGACTCGAGACGCTGGTGACGCTGACCGACAGCGCCGTATTGCCGCGCGCCAGATGCGTGATGATGTTCGACATGTTGCCACCCGGGCAGCAGGCGACCAGCATCATGCCCAGCGCCAGCCCCGGTCTGATATCCAGCACCAGAGTCGCCAGCAGGGTCAGCCAGGGCAACAGCAGGCTCTGACAGACCAGACCGATCATCACCGAAACCGGGCGCTTGAGAACGAACAGGAAGTGCGCCAGTTTCAGCTCCAGCGCCACACCGAACATCATGGAAGCAAGCACCAGACCCAGAACAATCTGCTGGCTTTCGTCGTAATTCATGGGTTGCTCTCAAGGGGAAATGTCACTTGCACACAGCGTAGTCGTGATCGACAAGCCCGGCAGTGGCAAGCCCGGCCAAAACGCATGGCCATTCATGCCAAAAGGCTCAGTGCTTACCCGTCGCGTGTAGGTGCCCTGCATCCGCTGATGGAAAACAGGTCTCCGGCGCCGTTAGTCGCAGCCGGCCAATCCATCCTTCTCAGCTGGGCGGCCGACCAGTATCCTGCGCACCCCTTACAGACCAGCCCATCCCATGCTGCGCAAAATCCAGTCGCTGACCACCCATCGTCAGGCCGTATGGCTGAAACAACAGCTGCTGGCGCTGATCGCACTCACCCAACGCTACCCCTGGGTCATTGCGCTGTATGGCTTCGTCTCCGGGCTGGCGAGCTTCATTCTGGTCGACCGGCAAGACCAGCTGGCCTCGCTGATCGCCATCCTGATGCTGGCCAGCTGGTTGTTTCTGGTACTGGAGAGCGCCTTCAACCAGCGTCTGGCGCGCTGGTTCGGGATCGAACTGCCGGCCTGGCTGGCGCGCTTTGTCACACAGATGATTCACCAGCAAAGCCTGTTCTTCGTGCTGCCGTTCTTTGCCATGAGCACCACCTGGAACAGCGGACAGCTGCTGTTCACCAGCCTGCTGGGCGCGGCGGCACTGGTGTCGATCATCGACCCGCTGTATTACGACTGGCTCGCGCCCCGCCGCTGGCTGTATCTGGCATATCACAGCCTGACGCTGTTCGCGGTGATGCTGACCGCGATGCCGATCATCCTGCACCTGACCACACCCCAGAGTTACCAGCTGGCGCTGCTGCTGACCGTGCTGCTGTCTTTCCCCACGCTGGCCGCCAGCCTGCAGTTCCGCCGCCGCTGGCGCTGGCTGGCCTTGCCCCTGCTGACCGCCGGATTGCTCGGCGCCGGCTGGCTGGCGCGGCCGTGGGTTCCGCCGGCCACGCTGCGGCTGAATCAGGTGGCGATCAGCCTGGACGTGAATGACCAGACCCGCGCACCCAGCCAGTCCCTGCAGCAGCTGAGCGCGACTCAACTGCGCAGTCAGGGCCTCTATGCGTTCACCGCCATCAATGCACCGCGCGGGCTGACCGAGCGGATTTACCACGTGTGGAAGCGTGACGGCGAAGAGGTCGACCGCATTGCACTGAATATCCAGGGCGGCACTCAAAGTGGCTACCGCGCCTGGAGTCACAAGCAGAACTTCCCGCAGGAGGTTGTCGGCCGCTGGTCAGTCGAAGTGGTGACGGATGCCGGACAGCTGATCGGCGTGCTGCGCTTTGCCGTCAGCCCATGATCTGCGTCAATTGATCGCATAACCAAGGGTTTGATGAAACGGCGGCGCTGGTAGACTGCGCCAATGAAACTGGCCCGCACCCCGCGTATCACCACCGCCCTGATGCTCTACAGCCTTGTGCTGCTGAGCACCTTTGCCTGCGCCCTGGGACACGGGCAGAGCAGCGGATTGTGGCTCAGCGGGGTCGGTGAGCTGACCTGCAGCAGCAGTGAAAACGGCAGCCCGCAAGCACCCGCACTCCCATCAACCGCCAGCAGTTTCGATTGCCCGCTGTGCTCCGGCAGCAGCCTGGCACCCATGGCCGCACAGGGCTGGGCGCTGGACCTGCCGCAATGGCTGCCCAGCGCCCACCATCCGCTCAGCCAATACCCGCTGCCGCGACAGGCAGCCGAATGGCCCACAGCAGCCCCCCGCGCACCGCCCGCACATTCCTGATTCATCCCTGTCCGACGCCCATCTGCACGCCGCATCCCAGTAGCGCAGCGCAGGCGTTGCCCTGTTGTGTCTCAAGGAATCTGCCCAATGAAGAAAATGCACCACCGCAGCCGCTTGCGCCTGCACCCGCTGACACTGGCCCTCGGCCTGCTGCCACTGAGCAACCATTCGCTGGCTGAAGAAGTCCAGCTCGATCCGATCGAAGTCGGCGCCACTGCCGAGCAACCGCCGCGCAACGGCGCCAACCTCGTCAGCACCCAGACCATCGACAGCCTGCGTCCGGCCAGCAGCGACACTGCCAGCCTGCTGCGCAATGAACCGGGGGTCAGCCTCGGCGGTGCCGGCGGCTTTTCCAGTCTGCCGGCCATTCGCGGGCTGGGCGATGACCGCCTGCGCATCAAGGTCGACGGCATGGACCTGATTGCTGCCTGCCCCAACCACATGAACCCGGCACTCTCCTATATTGATCCGAGCCGGGTCGGCAGCCTGACGGTATTTGCCGGCATTACCCCGGTCAGCGTCGGCGGTGACAGCATTGGCGGCACCATCATTGCCGAAAGCCTCGAACCGGAATTTGCCGCACCCGGTACAGACAGCCTCAACCAGGGACAGGTCGGCGGCTTCTACCGCAGCAACAACAATGCCCGCGGCGGCAATTTCTCAGCCAGCCACGCGCAGGAGAATTTTCGCATCGGCTACGACGGCAGCTACAGCAAAGCCGACAACTACACAGCCGGCGGCGATTTCAAGACCAGCAAGGTTACCGGCCGAGCCGGCCACACCCTGCCGCTGGATGAAGTGGGCTCCAGCGCTTACGAAAACATCAACCAGACCCTCAGCCTGGCCGTACAGAACGCTGACCACATGGCCGAACTCAAGGGCGGTGAGCAGAACGTGCCCGAGGAGCTGTTCCCCAACCAGCGCATGGACATGACCGATAACACGCAGCAGTGGGTCAACCTGCGCACCCGCAGCAACTTCAACTGGGGCGAGTTGGAGACCGGCCTGTACCACGAAAAAGTCGACCACTCGATGGACTTCGGCCCGGACAAGCGCTTCTGGTACGGCATGGCTTCCGGAGGGCCCAACGGCATCAATGGCAGCGGCAATGGCCAGCCCTGCTCGCCGATCGGCCCCATGTGCGCCGCCGGCATGCCGATGGACAGCGAAGGCAAGACCACCGGTGCCAGCCTCAAAGCCAGTATCGACCTGTCACCGATGGATGTATTGCGCGTGGGCAGCGAATACCAGCGCTACCGCCTCAATGATTACTGGGACCCGTCCGGCGCCATGATGTGGCCAGGCACCTTCGACAACATCAATGACGGCGAGCGTGATCGTGCGGCGCTGTTCAGCGAGTGGGAATCGCAGGTCGCACCTGACTGGCTGACCTTGCTGGGCGTGCGCTACGAGAATGTCCGCATGGATACCGGAGAGGTTCAGGGCTACGGCAACATGATGGGTAACCAGATCACCGAAGCCGCCGCCTTCAACGCCCGCGACCGCAGCCAGACTGATCATAACTGGGACGCCACGGCGCTGGCCGCCTGGACCGTCGACAATAACCTGAATGTCGAATTCGGCTTCGCGCGCAAGGTGCGCTCGCCCAACCTCTACGAGCGTTACACCTGGTCTACCTGGGACATGGCCGCCGTGATGAACAACTTTGCCGGTGACGGTAACGGCTATGTCGGCGACATCGACCTGAATCCGGAAACCGCGCACACGGCCTCCACCCGCTTCGACCTGCACAGCCTCGATGGCCGCCAGCAACTCGAAATCACCCCGTTCTATACCCTGGTCAACGACTACATCGACGCCATCAGCGCTCCCGGCAAGACCTTCCAGCAGGACCAGTTCAACGTACTGCAGTATGCCAACCAGTCCGCCCGGCTTTACGGCGTGGACGTTTCCGGGGAGATGCCGCTGGCCAGCAATGCGCTGGGCAACTGGGGCGTGGATGCCCTGGTGAACTACACCAACGGCAAGAACCGCGATACCAACGACGATCTGTACAACATCATGCCGCTCAACGGCACCTTTGCCCTGACCCAGGACGTTGCCGGCTGGAGCAACCGCTTCGAGGTAGTGGCCGTGAGCGCCAAGGATGATGTTTCGGACATCCGCAACGAAGTGCAGACCGCCGGCTATACCCTGTACAACCTGCGTGCCAGCCATCAGTGGGACAGCGTACGGCTGGACTTCGGGGTGGAGAACCTCACCGACAAGTTCTACTACCTGCCCACCGGCGGCACCTACACCGGTCAGGGCACCACCATGGGCATCAACAGCATCCCATGGGGCATTAGCGTGCCGGGGATGGGTCGCTCGTTCTATACCGGGGTCAACGTTTCGTTCTGATCCCCGCGGGCTGCCGTGTGCGCCACCACGGCGCACCGGCAACTCAAGGGCCCCGGATGCGGTTTTTTCGCTGATCAATATGGGCTACCCTTTGCCCATGCAGACTGCCACCCTCCCCGAATTGCTTCACTTCGAGCCATCCGGCTCCGAGTCCTCTCTGCGGATCAGCGGTGAATGGACGCTGCGCCATTACCGGCTGCTGGAGCAGCATCTGGCTTCCCTGCAACTGCCGATAGCAGCTGCTCAGACGATCGATTTCAGTCAATTGCAGGCCCTCGATACGGCAGGCGCCGCACTGCTGGTGCGTCTGCTCGGAGTGGCACGCGTGCAGGCGCTGGTCAGTCAGCCCGACAGTTTGCCGGCCGCCCGCCTGGCACTGCTGGCAACCGTGGTCAACGCCCTGGCCAAGGACAATCAGGCGGCCTCTGGCAAGCCACGGCAGACACCAACAGATCTGCTCGCCAATCTCGGCGCCCGCATGCAGCAGTTTGCCGGGCAGTTACTGGAACTGCTGGGCTTCATCGGTCTGATTCTGGAAACCTTCGCCCGCAGTCTGTTGCAGCCGTCACGCTGGCGCCTCACCGCGCTGATGGCACAGATGCAGGCGACCGGTCTGAATGCGCTGCCGATCGTGGCCCTGCTGACCTTTCTGGTCGGCTGCGTGGTGGCCTTTCTCGGCGCCACGGTGCTGGAACGCTTCGGTGCCAGCATCTTCACCGTGTCGCTGGTGGCGCTGGCCTTTATGCGCGAATTCGGCGTGCTGCTCACCGCCATCCTGCTGGCCGGCCGCACCGCCAGTGCCTTCACCGCACAAATCGGCTCGATGAAAGCCAATGAGGAAATCGACGCGATCCGCACCCTTGGCCTCAACCCGATCGAACTGCTGGTCCTGCCCAGAGTGCTGGCCCTGCTGGTGACCCTGCCGTTACTGACCTTTGTCGCCATGCTTTCGGGCATTCTCGGCGGCGGTCTGGTATGCCTGCTGACGCTGGATATTTCGCCGACCCTGTTCATCTCGATCCTGCACGACATCCCCGCGCAACACTTCTGGGTCGGGATCAGCAAGGCGCCGCTGTTTGCCTTCCTGATTGCCGCGATCGGCTGCCTGGAAGGCTTTCGCGTCAGTGGCAGCGCCGCCTCGGTGGGCGAGCACACCACCTCCAGTGTGGTGCAGTCGATCTTTGTGGTGATCCTGCTCGACGCCCTGGCGGCATTGTTCTTTATGGAGATGAAATGGTGAACAGCCGCGAAGTCGTGGTCGAAGCACGCGGCCTGTGCAACCGTTTCGGCCGCCAGTCGGTGCACGAAAACCTCGATCTGGATATCTACCGCGGCGAGATTCTCGGCGTGGTGGGCGGCTCGGGCACCGGCAAATCGGTACTGCTACGCAGCATCGTCGGTCTGCGGGCACCCAGCGCCGGCTCGGTGAGCGTGTTTGGCGAAAACCTGCAGGCGCTTGATCCGGCACGGCGGGCGCAGGTGGAGCAGCGTTTTGGTGTGCTGTTCCAGCGTGGCGCGCTGTTTTCCTCGCTCAGCGTGGCGGAAAACATTGCCCTGCCGCTGATTGAACATGCGCACCTGTCGCGCAAGGATGCACAGGAACTGGCCCAGCTCAAGTTGCTGCTCGCCGGCTTGCCCGCCAATGCCGGCTCCAAGTACCCGGCCGAACTGTCCGGCGGCATGGTCAAGCGCGCGGCACTGGCCCGGGCGCTGGCGCTGGACCCGGACATCCTGTTTCTCGATGAGCCGACAGCCGGGCTGGACCCGATCGGCGCAGCGGCCTTCGATCAGCTGATCCTGACCCTGCGCGACGCGCTGGGCCTGAGCGTGTTTCTGGTCACCCACGACCTGGATACGCTGTACACCATCACCGACCGCATCGCCGTGCTCTCGCAGAAGCGCGTGCTGGTGGCCGATACCCTGGAGCGCGTGGCGGCCACCGATGACGCCTGGATTCAGGACTACTTCCACGGCCCGCGCGGACGCGCCGCCCAACAGGCAGCCGAACGGTTGCAGGAGCAACACTGAGATGGAAACCCGCGCGCATCACGTGCTGATCGGACTCTTCACTCTGCTGGTGGGCGGCGGCGCGCTGCTGTTTGCCCTGTGGCTGGGCAAATCCAGCCTGGACCGCAGTTTTGACCAGTATGAAATTGTCTTTCACGAAGCCGTCACCGGCCTGTCCAATGGCAGTCCGGTGCAGTTCAACGGCATCAAGGTCGGTGAAGTGATCAACCTTCGCCTCAACGAGAACGATCCGAGCATGGTGCTGGTGACCATTCGCGTCGCCGCCAGCACGCCGGTGCGCGACAACACCCGGGCCAGACTGCTGCTGGCCGGAGTCACCGGAACCTCCTTCATCCAGCTCAGCAGCGGGCCGGGCGAAGGCAAGCCTTTGAGGGCCCCCCGGGGCCAGCTGCCGCAGATCATTGCCACACCTTCCTCGATCAGCAAGTTGCTGACCGACGGGGGCGACATTCTCACCCAGGTCAGTGAGCTGCTGCAGAATGCCAACAAGCTGTTTTCGCCCGCCAACTCGGCGAACTTCGGCAAGACCCTGAGTAATCTGGAGCAGATTACCGACGCCATGGCCACCGAGCGCGAGGAAATTCACACCTTGCTGGCGGAGTTTTCCAGCATGAGCATCCAGGCCAGCAAAACCCTTGAACAGGCGACGCAACTGCTGACCAGCAGCAACCGGCTGCTCGATGCCCACGGCGCGGCGACCCTCGGCGACCTGCAGAAAACCATGGCCAACCTGCAGCAAAGCAGCGCCCGCGTGGACCAGTTGCTGCAACAGAACCAGGGCTCGCTGAGTCAGGGCCTGGATAGCATGGGCAGCCTGCAGCCGGCCTTGCAGGAGCTGCGCCAGACCCTGAACAACCTGAATAACATCACCCAGCGCCTCGAACAGAATCCGGCGGGCTTCCTGCTCGGCCGCGACCAAGCCAAGGAGTTTCAGCCATGAGAGTGGTTTCCCGTCTGCGGCCACTGCTGAGTATCGGCCTGCTCAGCCTGCTCGCCGCTTGCTCGATCCTGCCCAGCAGCGAACCGCCTCAGGTCTATCTGCTACCCAGCCAGAGTGCGCCGGCCAGCACCGCAGCCGCCGTCAACTGGTCGCTGCGGCTGAACACGCCACAAGCCAGTCAGGCGCTCAACAGCCCGCGCATCGCCGTGTTACCGGCTGCCAATGAGTTCAGCAGCTACGCCGGCAGCCGCTGGAGCGATCCGGCACCGCGCCTGTTGCGTAATCACCTGCTGATGGCCTTCCAGAATGACGGCCGGGTACGCGCCCTGAGCAGCGACGACGACAACCTGCAGGCCGACCTGCAACTGGGAGGCGAGCTGCAGGCGTTCCAAAGCGAGTACCACGACGGCAAGGTCATGGTGGTGATCCGCCTGCAGGCGCGGCTGATCGACTCTCGTCAGCGGATTCTGGCCAGTCAGCGTTTCGAGGTGATTCAGCCGGTTGCCGGAACAGCGGTTCCTGCAGTGGTCGGTGCGTTTGGTCAGGCCAGCGATCAGCTGGCAGCTCAGGTGTTGCAGTGGGTGCTGACAGAAGGCACGGCACATCCGGTTTTGTAGGGTGGAAAACGGCGATAGCCTTTTCCACCAGAAACGCGCCGGTGGACATTCGCTGTGCGAGATGTCCACCCTACCGAACTGTAGTAAACACTGGCACAAGATAGTGCGCAGCCGCAATCGTAGGGTGGGTTAGCCGCATCGCAGCGATGCGACGCCCGGCATAACCCACCATGGATGTCGCCAGACATCCCCATGGCCAACGCTTCGCGCCAGTTGCGGGGTTATGGCCTAACGGCTCCAGACAGCACCACCTACAGCAACTGCCCCTGCAACGCCGCGCTGCTAACCGGCCTGACGCGAGCGAACCCGAGCAGCTCCGCCAGCTTCGCCCCCTTGGCCTGCCAGTCGTAGAACTGTGCCTCACCAAGCAACACGTAATGCCAGGGCAGCGCTTGGCGATGCTCTGGCGGCAGGGCGTTGATCCGCTCGCACCAGGTCTGCGCCGCTTTCAATTTACGCTGCACGTCCGGGTGGTTCACATCCTTCTGCGCTTTGGTTTCCACCAAGTAGATAGCTTCCTCAGTGAGTACCAGAAAATCCGGGCAGTAGAAGGCCGGCAAGCCGTCCTGACGCACATAGCGCAGACGGGCAAAGGTGTGGCGGTTCTCGCTGATCTTGCAGAAGGCCATGACACTGGCATCGACGCTGGCCCACTGGATAAAGCGCTGTTCCAGCCCACCGTTGCGCGCTGCCCAGCCCTGCCGCTGGTAGATGCATTTGTTCACTTCCTGCGAGTGCTTCTCCTGCATCATCAGCTTCGGCACTTCAGACAAATAGCGATGCTTCACTTCCAACTCGCCGCGGGGCTCGATCTGCTCGGCCTCGATCAACGCCAGCGCAAAGATACGGGTGATGTGCTCCAGCACCGGCTGCAACAGCAACAGACGCCAACCCTCGTCCAGCATTGGCTCGAACGGCTCGCCGAACAGTCGTTGTTCGATGTACTGCTCAATCCAGCCGGCCAGTTCGGCGGTATTCACCTGCAAATACGGCTTGGCCACATGCGCGGCGATCTTGTTGCCCTTGGGCAGCGGCTGGCTCAACGCCTGGCTGATGCGCCGGGTCAGGCGGCCAAGCAGATCGTTGTAGCCCGCCACGTTCATCACCGCACCATCCACCCGGTAATCACCGAACAGCGTCTGGCTCTGCAGGTCCTGCGAGGTGAACACATCGCCCTTGCCGAGCATCTCCTTGAGCTGAGCCTGGCTCAACTGGGTGAAGGGCTGCAGCGTCTCGATGGCCGGCGCCTGGTGCTCCAACCATTCCTCGGTGTCGCGCAGGATGAACGGAATGGCGAAATCATACTGGCCATGCTCCTCGCGCAGTTCGACTGCCAGCAGGTCACCGGTACTGCTGTTGTTGTCACTGTCGTCACCCGTACTGCCGGCCAGGCCTTCAAGCATCAACTCGTTGTAGAACTGCTGAAAAGCCGGATGCTCGATGATGGTCAGTACGTCGATCAAGCTGCTGGGCTCCTGCCCGGCCTTGAGCAGCGCGCGGTTCTCCAGCTTGATGTCGGCGTATTCGGGGTCACGCCACATCAAGCGCAAGCCACGGCCGATGGTCTGCTCCAGCAGAATCTGCGCCTGGCTCGAACGCAGCGGCACAATCACGCAGATATTGTTGACATCGAAACCTTCACGCAGCATCAACACACTGACGATCACCCGTGGCGTGGCATGTGCATCGACGTTGAACAGGCGTTCGCGCACCGGCGCCCAATCCTTCTCGCCCAGCTCGGCCTTCTTGCCCGAGTCGATGGCCATCACCTCGTCCGCGCCCAGCCCTTCATCCATAAGGAACTGCGCCACCAGCGGCGACACCGTGGTGTCCTCGCAGACCACCAGCATCTTCGGGTGGCGCTGAGGGTCGATGGCGGCGAAGTCAGTTTCCAGCTTGCGCAGTTTCTGCAGGCCGGCGCGCAGCATGACTCGCTGGCCATCGCCCAGCACGGGGTTGCCATCGGCATCGCGCTCGGCCTTGAACTCCAGCGGCAGGGCGCCAAGCTCTTTGCGCCGGTCGAGCACCAGCGATTTGACCAACCCGGCGCGCATCGCCGTTTTCAGGTCGAAGTCGGTGATGATGTGCGGGAAATACAGCTTCTTCTTGTTCTTGCCGCTGCCGACGTCGTTATAAGGCGTGGCCGAGAAATCCAGCTGAATAAAGCGCCGGTCTTTGCTCTGGGCGATCAGCGTCAGGCTTTTCTGCCACTCCACCTCGGTCACTTCGCCTTCGCGCTTGAACTCATGGATATGGTGAGCCTCATCGTTGAACACCAGCAGCTCGGGCAGGCCAGCCAGATAATCCAGCACATTGCCGCGCGCGTAACGCCGGTCCAGCACCTCCAGGCTGTTGCCCGTCGCGCGCCCCGGCGTCAGCGGCAGCAAGCCGGCAATCACTTGCTGCGGCTCGGCCAGGCTGCCCGGTGCACTTATCTCGTACTCACTTTCTTCAACGGATACATCGCTGAGCAGGTGCCAGTTGCTGATGGCGAGCAGGCCGTTGCCGGTGGCCTTCAGACCGATCTCAGCCTTGCTGCAGGTGTTGCCGCGCACGAAACCAAACACTCGCTCGCGACAGCTTTGCGGGATAAACAGCTCGGCATAGCGCGCCACGTCCGAGCTGGAAAAGTCGCGAACACCGCCAACTTCCTTGCCGAGAAAGGCATCCAGCAGGCGCTCGTAGACGATCAGGCCCGGTGCCACCAGCAGGAAGTGG
>JACCEA010537738.1_pt1 | contig 14097 bp, 9 predicted proteins | sample 7449851 | NCBI WGS metagenome assembly JACCEA01 (sample SAMN15323453, study PRJNA562643) | freshwater metagenome | isolation source: river surface water | place: USA:Blue River Watershed | collected 2017-08-18 | reverse complement strand
GTAGGCAAATCCACCTTGCTGGATGTGGATTGGCGCTACGGCATCTTGGAAGACTTGGTGCCGGGCACGGCAATCAGTCACCTGGAATTACCCGACGATATCGAACCCTATATCGAAACGATTGCTGATATGCCTATCGCCCAGTGGAAATTTTTCAATCCCTATTGGAGCCAATTACCGGCGCGCCTGACGGTACTGAAATGGCTGGAAAGCAGACGCTTGCGGCTGAATTATCTCGCCGGACAGTCGCGCCAGGTTAATGGCAAATTTTTCAATATCATGCAGTCGCACCAAAGCATTCTGCAGGATTACGCGCGCTTTCATTTTCTCGGTGAAAATTCGCTGCAAGCCTTTTATCGCGAAGCGGTGCAAATTATTTCTTTGGAAGATTTATTAACTGGCGCTCCACACCAGTTGCGTGGACGCGCGCAATTTTTCCGCAATCAACTGGATCAAGCTACGCATTTACTGCTCAACAGTTTGCAGTCAGTAACACCCAGTTTGCGCCTGGACTGGGCTAATGCGGCTGAATTGGATCAGCTGGATTTGCGTCAGCCTAACACCTGGCCTGGCATGCAACAGGCCAAGCTCGCTGACTTGAGTGAAATGCGCACCTTGGTGGAATTGGTGAACTGGTGGTGGCGGCAATTAAATGACGGCGCCAGCAGTGCAGCGGTTACCACACTACGCAATTTATTGCGCGCGGCACTCATGGTTGCAGTGGGTGATGACCCCAAAGAAATGTTGCACGGCTATTTGCAAGTGCTGCCAACACAGTTTCGGACTGGGGAATTAGTGCGCGCGACCCTGAATCGCCACGCGACTATAGGTACCGAATTGCAACTGGTTAATGAGCAGGATCAACTTATTGGCAAGTTGCATGTGGAAGATGCCGACGAGCGCGGTGCAATTCTGCGTATCGCACAGGTATACAACTCCAACGCAGTAAAACCGGACGCGCAATTTTCACTGGTAGGTGCTAAAGCGTCGGTGCGCAGTTTGGTGTAGAAATTTTAGCCTAAGCGTAGGTTGCAAGAAGTAGATCGAAAACGAAAATCCTAACAGGTAACTGCAATGAGCAATCTGGCCGGTGTGCAAATTCATCGTTTAGTCTTGCGTGGTGATACGCGCGAGAAAGCGAGTTTGCTGGCGTCGCTGGATGCGCAGCGGTGGCCAGGAGATGATGACCAGCGCATTATTTTTATCAAGCGTCTGGAAGTGAAATCACCCTGGTGGACGATGGCAAGCAAGTTGGTTCAAGAATGCGACGCTGAATATCATTCGGCGGCGCAGGCAAATACCGGTAGCGATGACAGTAACCTGATTATTTTTGCGTGCGAAGCGCAATTGATTGCACAAGTCATCATCAATTTACAGCGGAACCAATCGCCTTGGTATCAACAATCCTGGCTAGCGCAAACACAGGTGATCGCGAAACCCATTGCGCTCTTGCTACACCGTCCGGTTCTGATTCCCGATGTCTTGCAGCAGTTACAGCAGCAACAGCAACTTGCATCCTTGTTTGCCAATTTTTCTGAAATGGAGTTGCGTCAGTTGGTTGAAGAGATGCAGCTTTTTTTAGCGATAAATCCGGTTCTTTTTGCTCGATCACTTGGTTCAACAGTTGACGATGTTGGAGTGGACAACAAGCCCGGCATTTTGCCTCCTGTGCAAATGCAGTGATAAAAGCAATGCTGCCATCGATGGCGGAAATATCGAGTGCTTCTGCGCAACAACTTGCATTGCAACTATTTATCTGTTTGGGGTTGTGGAAGTTTTCGCCGCAACAGTTGCAACAGCCTTCGGCGTGGGTCTTGTGGTTCCGGGTGTTAGGCGAAAATGTACGCGCATTGAATTTAGCGGGCGCCTTTTCGGCGAAGGCGAAAATTTTTACCTCCGAGAGCGCTGAGCCGAGTGCTGATAAAAAATCCGCACAGGTTGCAAACATGCTGGCAGAATCAGTCGCTGCTAAATCAGGAAATGCAGCAGTCGGTATGAGCGACACCAAGGATGCTGTATTGCCACCAGCGCGCCCCCTTGCAGAATTAAACGCGCAAGGTTCGATTCCTCAAGGTCACGAGCAAGTGGCAACAACGGGCCCAGCACAATGTGAGCAGTCTGAATTCAATACACCTTTAACTTATCGCTACATTCGGCACGCCGGCTTTTTGTATCTGCTCAACTGGCTGCGCGACTATCCCGCTTTGGTTAATTTACCGGTTCCCTTATCTCCCTGGTTGTGGATTGCACAGCTTTATGCGGAGTGTTGCTCGGTTTGGCAATTGCCGCCGGATAAATCGCTGCAGCAATTGTTGGTAGAAATTAGCGGTCTGGATGATATCGAGCTTCATCAAGCGACTAATCTATTTCCAACTGCAGAGGTACGCGCAGCACGCATGTATTTGCAAGCACGTTTGGAAAAATTTCAGATTGACGATTACACCTGGGTGAATGTGCCGGCGCGGGTGTGGGTGGAGCAGGGTTACATCCAAATTTATATTCACGAATCCTGTGTGCGCTTAGCACTGCGCCTTGCGGGTTTGGATATCAACCCCGGTTGGGTTCCCGTTTTGGGGCGGGTTATCCAATTTCACTTTGGCCATTACCCTGAGTTGCCTGCTGCCGAGGGAGGTTTACCTAATGAATGATCTCGTTACGTCGCTAAGGTCGCCAGCAGTGCTAACACCGCCAAAAATAAGCCGGGAATTAAATCTGGAGCTGTGGGTTCGCGGTAGTCTCAGCTGGTTCATGCAAACGCAAATAACTGCAGTAGACGTTAATACGAAAGAAAATAATGCAATTGACGTAAATTATTTGCCAGCCTCATGGTCGCAAGAGCTGGAGGCACATTTGCAATGTACGAGTGCAACTATGGCGACATACTTGCATCAGTTGACCCTGGCGCAATTGGATTTGTCTCCGGGTGTGCGACGTTTGGTGGAGCAGGGTGCTTTGGAAAAAGCGCAACTATTTGTTTTGGGCTTTTGTGCGGCACTGAACGATTACTACGAATTAAATCTCGCGCTGCAAACCTTGCAAGGCACACAGCAAAATGCCTGGCCCAGATTGTATTTACTGTGCGATCTGGTAGAGGCAATTTGTGGTCATAGGGTTTCTCCCACCGAAATGGCGCAGTGGCATTGGTTGCACAGCAGCGTTTTGCAATTACATTCGGCGGGGCCTTTGGCGCTAGCCTGGGTGGAATTCAATATTCGCGATTGGCAATGGCTGCAAGGTGTTACGGCGGCGACCACTGTTCGCAATGAATTTTTTAGCGTTATCCAATACCCCGGTGAGGTTTACCGGGGCGCTCCCTCTAATGGTGTGAATACTCGTAATGGTGTGAATACTCGAACGGCAAAAGAGTGTTCTGATTTTGCGGTTGCTATTCGTCTGGAACAATTGCAGCAGTTGCATCTGTGTGGCAGCCGTGGTGCGGTGATGAGTTGGGTGAAAATTCTGGCTGAAAATTTAAATAAAACACCGGTGTTATCGTCAGCGCGCTGCCCATTGCACTGGATGAATTTGTTATGTATTGCACACAACCTATTTCCGGTTGTCGAGGCATCGGGTGATTTGCCGAAGCCAAACGATTTTTCTTGCGCTACTGATTTTAATTGCGATGTAAAACACACACCTATCGTTGTGTGGCATGTCGCCCCCTTGAGCGTCGCCGATCTGGCGGAGCTTCAACAATATAAATCGGTGGCGATCCATTATTTACCCGGCAGTCTTCGCGATGAGCGCTGTGCCGCCTGGCAGCGCTGGGTACCGCCTGCCCAGGCCGAGGAATTTGGCCGGCGTTGGCTCATTGGGCCGGAAACAATTCCCGCTCTAGCGGCAAGCTTGCCGTTATCGGTTTGGCAACAGCCCGCAGCAGAATTGCGTGCAGCAATTGGTCAGGCGCGTCAGCAATTAGCGCCGGAACATTTGCAAAACCTCGCGTTTCTGGTGCCGAACCAAGTAGCGGCAGATGCGTTGGTACTTAGTCCAAAAATTCATGTGGAGCTTGAGGCGTTGCAGGTTCGATGTGAACAGCGCGAGCAGGTATTTAGTGAATTGGGTGCGGCGGTGGTCGGCGGTGGACACGGTGGTGTGAAGGCGCTCTTATATGGCGAGAGCGGCACCGGAAAAACCCTCGCAGCGCTTTACCTGGCGCACCGATTGGCTACCCCTGTGTATCGTCTGGATCTGGGGGCGGTGCTCAATAAATATATTGGTGAAACCGAAAAAAATATTCATCAGCTAATGTTGGAGGCGGCGGCGGGTGATTTTATTTTGTTGATTGATGAAGCCGATGCGCTTTTTGCCAGACGCGGTGATGGCGACAGCGGTGGCGAGCGTTTTGCCAACATGTTGACCAATTATTTACTGGCGCGTATTGAACAGCATCCCGGCATTGTGCTGATGACAACCAATGGCTTGGGGCGTATGGACGGCGCGTTTATGCGGCGTTTTGATCGTGTTATTGAATTCCACTCCCCGGCATTGGATGAGCGTGCGCAGCTCTGGCAAAACCATTTGGGCGCGCGCAGCCCGGGTGAACAAGCTTGCATGCACCTCGCGAGTCTGTGCGATTTAAGTGGCGGGTTTATTCGCAATGCGGTGCTTGCAGCAGCGGCTGAGTTGCCGGTTAGCGAACAGTCACAGTTAAGTTTTACGTGTTTGTTGCAATCCGTTGCGCGTGAATACCGAAAATCCGGCAAGCCGCTACCGCCTAAATTGCTCAATCAATTAAATCTGGCGCAGCCTGATAAGGCAGTGCAAGTATGAGCCAGACTCAATCACTCAAGAAAAAATCAGCGCAAGACAGCGGAGAAAAACAATCGCTGCAGCGCAGTGCTCAAAAAAATTTCGATGAGGCGCTAAACAAAAAAGCAACCGCTACCCCCGAAGAGACTCCCGCGCTACAGAAAAAAATTTACCGTACCGCAGAGCCTGAGCAGCCAGAAGGCAATGCGCAGCGAAAACCTCGCTTGCAAACAAAGCTCAGTGTCAGTGAACCGGGCGATAGCCACGAACAAGAGGCAGATCGTGTTGCCGACGAAGTGGTTAGCCGCAGCGCAGCACCTGTTGCAGAGGAAAATAAATTAAATCCTGGCAATACCAAGCCGGAAAATAACGCCGCTAGCCCGCAATCCCTGCAAACCAAAATCTCGCGCATGGAAGAACCTGCTGCTGAATCTGCACCGGTAGAAACTGAAGTACCATCAACCGAGACGGAAGCCGCTACTGACGCGGCAGCAAATTCCGAACAGGGCGTGAGTGAAGAGGTTGAACAACAAATTGCCGGGATGCGCGGCCAGGGTGCGCAATTGCCAGAGCAATTGCGCACGGAATTGGAAGGCCAATTCAATCACGATTTTTCCTCTGTCTCTATTCATACCGGCGGAACCGCCGATGCACTCTGTAAACAATTAAGCGCACGCGCGTTTACCGTTGGCAGTGATATTTTTTTCGCGTCCGGTGAATACGCACCGGATTCACAAGAAGGCAAACGTTTGCTGGCCCATGAGTTGACGCACGTGGTGCAGCAGGGGAGTGGTGTTACAAGGAAGATAATGCGGGATGTAACACCTGCTCCATCACCTGCAGTTAGCCCGGGTTCAGATGCAGAAACCAAGTTGAATGAACTCTGCAAACTCGAGTTGCCGCCAATAAAACACCGCCACGCGGCACTTTACACCGGACATGGCGCGCGCCGTGCGGCAGGCTATGCGCGTAACACGAGCGAGCAACAGATAGATGTTTGGAAGCGTGATGTAAATTTAACTGAGGCAATCATTGCGCAAAAAATACAGGCGTCGCTGCAACGTTCAAATCCGAATGCGACCTTCACGATACCGTCTTCCCCGCATGCGATGGTAAATTTTTCACTACCGGGAAGTCCAACACCAATCAGCGGTCAATGGCGCGGGTTGCGAAATCAATTGTTGATCCCTGATTGGGACAGGCGGGGTGTTGCGTTAACTACTCGTGAAAATAAATTCCAGGTCGATCACATGATCGAGTTGCAAGTCTATGGTGATTCAACTGGAAATTCTGGCAACGTCGTTGGAAATATGGAGTTGCTCAAAGGGTCATCAAATGCAAGCTCTGGTTCTACCATAAAAAATAAAATATACGAAAAAGTATTTGATTTTCTGGGAGCGCAGGACAGTAATTTCGCCACCCTCGCTGAAGACACTAAAAAAGCGCGCAGGCGCAGCTTTCTCAGTGCCCATACCATAAATTTCACTGAAATGGTTCGTGGTTCAGGTCGCGGCGGTGATGATGCTGATTGGTGGACTAAAGCCGAGATTGAAACCGGGGCGCACATGGATATTTTGCAAGCCGCACCTGCGACACGGTTGCAAGGTAGCTCTGGGAATTTCGTATTTGCGACTGGTCCAGGGGGTAGTGAAATTCGTCGTTACTCCTACACAGGCTTTCCAATCGCAGTAACGGATCCAGCTGGACAGAACGCTTTTGCTGGGATAATCATTAATTCTTTCAATCTGAACAATCAAGTCGAAGTTGGCACAGAAGGGGCGGATGTCGGAACAATTCAGGGGACTTGGAATTTGCCACAGGGTTTCGCATCCGGTGCCGCTGTAACCATCCCATTAAAAGCGATTGGACCTTATTGTGCTGGGCCAGGGCAAATTCCGCCGTTAAATACCACTTTTAATCATCTGAGCCCGGTTGAATTTACCGAGTTCGAAATTCGCAACAATGAACTTTATTCGATGGGGCGAATTCCCACTCCGACGATTCCGTTATTGTCGCGCGCACAAATTGGTCTGGTGCTACAGGGAGATGACATTCGTTTCCAGATTCAATACAACACTGGCATGTTGAATTTGCCTATCCCGGGCGTCTCGATTGACGATAGCAGCATTGCGCTTTTTTACAGTGTGCAACAGGGGTTCGGTGCAGAGGGTAGTTTGGATTTTGGAATCAATAATCTGGGCGCGGGTAATTTGTCGGTAGCCGCATCGCAAGAAAGTGGATTTTCTGCGAGCGGTAACTTTTCATTTGATACCAGTTTGTTTGATCGCGCGCGCATCGGTATTTGGTATAGAAATGGTGCATTTGGGGGCTCTGGTGAAATAGGTATAGATACACCCAATAAAATTCGTGGTATTCGACGAGCAAATTTGAATGTAAGTTTCACCGACGGAAACTTTTCAGCAACAGGAGATATTCAACCAGCAATACCAGGTGTTCAACAGGCGGGATTGCGGGTTATCTACACTGAGCAAGAAGGCTTAACTATCGGAGGCAATTTACAATTAAATAATGAAACTCCCGGGCTGCAATCCGGATCTGTTGATGTGACGTTAAACAAGCGCGACGGCCTTTGGAAGGTATCTGCAACAGGTACAGCAGTTCCTGCGATTCCAGGCGTAAATTCCCAGTTAACGATTAACTACAACGATGGTACTTTCACCGCCGAAGCCAATGCTGATTATTCGCGCGGTATGTTGTCCGGACGCGTGAACGCGGGCGTGACTAATCGCACGGTTAATGCGGATGGTTCGCTCAGTGAAACTGCTACAGAGGGAAATCCGCTGGTAATTTACGGCGGCGGCCAACTTACCTTGCAAATTGCACCCTGGTTGCAGGGTACAGCCGGTGTACGTTTTGCGCCGAATGGCGAAGTCACCGTTACCGGCGAAATTGGTTTGCCGAGTCAGTTAGAAATATTTGCGCGCAAAGAAATTAATAAATCGATTTTTAACATAGCAGTACAAGCCCCCATATTTCCCGGCATTGTTGCAGAAGTGGGGGGCGGCTTGAGCGCTACTGCTGGTATTGGACCGGGCGTTTTGGATCGCTTGAGTTTGGGGATCACTTACAATCCCGCACACGAAGACCAAACGCGAATTACCGGAGACGCCCATTTAAATATCCCTGCCAATGCCGGTTTGCGTTTGTCGGTGCGTGCAGGAATTGGATTGGGTATTACCGGCGCCAGTGCCACCGGTGGTTTGGATATAGGCGGTACTTTGGGGATTGAAGGTGCAGCAGAAGCCGGTGTGCATGTCGAGTGGACACCAGCAACCGGTTTGGATCTTCGCGCCGAAATTGCGGTACACGCCCAACCCAGTTTTACCTTCGATATTGGTGGTTATGTCAGCGTACGCGCATTGGGTTTCGAAGTTTATGACAATCGCTGGCAATTTGCCTCTTACACCTTCGGTTCAGATTATCGTTTTGGAATTCGCTTGCCTATTCACTATCACGAAGGTGAGCCCTTTGATATTTCGCTCGATGACGTTCAATTTGAAGTGCCTAACATAGATACGGATCAATTACTGCGTGGCCTGATAGCGAGGATTGCATGATGACTACTGACGCTCTGAGACAAAATCAAATCCAACAACAATTGCGTGCCGGAGTAGATGCGCATGTGCGCGGAAATTTACTCGCCGCCGAAAATGCGTACAAAACAGTGTTGAGCCTGGATGATATTAATGCAACGGCGCACAACAACCTGGGGTTTGTTTACGGCCAGCAAGCCAAGTGGCCGCTGGCGCTAGAGCATTTACACAAGGCCATTGAAATAAGCCCTGACTATGCCACGGCCATGTCCAACCTTGGGCAAATTTATTTTTCTACCGGTGAGCAGGAGAAAGCATTAACGCTATTGGAGCAAGCCATCGCATTGGATGCCAATGACCCACAGCATTGGCACAACCTCGCGCGTATAGATTTGCTTCGCGGCAATTTCCAGCGCGCCGAGTATGGTTGGTGGCGGGCCTGCAATTTGCGTGCGGATTTTCTGGATTATCAAGTCAATATGGCAATTGCCATAGCAGCGCAGCACAGGTTTGCGGAAGCAGAAAAAATTTATCAGGGCGTTGTCGCGCAACAACCACAACATTTTAATGCGCTTCTGCAATTGGGTATCTGTTGGTTGCTGATGAAAAACTATGGCAATGCGCAACAAATTTTTCAACGCGCCTTGCAGCTAAATCCACAAGACCCATCGCTATTGCGACATTGTGGTTTGGTTGAGTTGACGTTGGGCAATAAAGTTAGTGCGGCGCACTTCTTTCAGTCCTTGCTGGACCTAACGCCTGAAGATCAAGACGCGCGTGTTGATTACGCGTTAGTACTGCTGGAATTGGATGACAAGCTGGCATTAGCGGAGCAGCGTGATTATTTGCAGGCAGTTGCTCTGCCTGGCGAACGTGTGCTCCGCTATTTGCCGGTGATTGACCGTGCGTTAGGTGAGCAGGAGCTGCATTAGCTCCATGCGATAAATGGATTTAATATCCGGTGCCAACCGGTAAATTTCAACGGCGCACTAAGCACAGTTAAGCAAATACAATCTTCATTTTGTAATGCCGTGGGGCTGTGTTTATGGCTTGCATCGCGCGCAATAAAATCGCCTGTGTGATAAACACCGAGCTCATCGGAAAAGCCGCCGTTTAAAATCACCGTATACTCAACACCCTTGTGGGTGTGAGTAGGAATTTTTGCCCCGGCTTTAATTTTCTGCAGCGCTACCTGAAAGCCTTTGGTTCCGAGTAGTTTGGTCAAATCGTATTTACTTACTTCTTTGGTTTGTCGATGCCAGGATAAATTCTCCAAGGGTTCAGGCAGGTATTTTTGAAGTGGATTTTGCGCCGCTGGTGCTGTTTGTGTAGCCGGTGCAGCATGGCGCGAGTTCCTGATTGCTGGAAGGTCTTTATCGATTTCTGCCATGAGCGCATCAAAACTGGAGCCGTCGGTGCTTGCAGGCGTAATGTTTTCCAGCAATGCGCCGCCCAAATGGTTGAAATTTTTCACATGCGTGCGGCACTCATGACAAAAACACAAGTGCATCGCAATCGCCAATGCTTCGGGCGCGCTTAGGCTACCCGCCGCATAGTTCATCAGCGTCATATCATCCGGGTGCCAGGCGTTCATAGTTCTTTAGCCTCAAACATAACTCTTAACTTTTGCAGTGAAAGGCGCAAGCGCCCTTTCACGGTACCTAAGGGAATATTCAATTCCTCTGCCACTTCTTCGTGAGTCTTGCCCTCGTAGTAGACTTTGCGCAGGGCAATCATTTGTTCTTCGGGTAATTTGTTGATGGAATGATTAACAAATTTCTCGGTGGATAAATTCTGAATCGAACAAACGGTCGTGTCTTCTTCAGTGGGTATTTGCCAGAGGTCTTCTGTCTCAATGACGACTTCCGCGCGCGTGCGATTTAATTTACGCAGCAGATCGATGCGTTGGTTGCGGGTGATGGTAAAAATCCAGGTCGAAACTGAAGCAAGCGCGGGCGAGTATTTATCGGCATTGCGCCAGACATTGGTCATAACCTCCTGCACCAAAACCTCTGCGTGTTGGCTAAAGCCCTGGTTGATCGCATAGGCCTTAATCCGGGGCGCGAAATGGGTGTATAGCTGCCGAAACGCAGCGCGATCATCCTGTTGCGCGACCCGGCCAAGTAATTCGGCCCAATGCAGCGCGTCACCGGGCATATCACTACCCGTCGTTGAGTCATTCATGGACCTGGCCTTTGCGTCAGTCATCAGTTAATGCCTCATTATCGCTGGTTAAGGGCGGCTTGCCAGAAGAAAAATGTTTAGGTCCCTTTATACGTTGAAGCGCTTGGGCTGGATCAGTGGGGTACAGCCACGTGATGCGGGCAGGTAAAAAGGCTTGCCAAGAGGTTTTTTGTGTATTAGTGTATTATTTAAATAATACACAGTGCGAGTGCACGCTGGGGCTATGCCAGGCCCTATGCCCGCAGTCTCTTAGGTTTCTCTGGCAAGGAGTGAGTCATGAAAAAATTAATGGTTGTCCTGGGGTTTAGCGTCGGTTTGTTGTCCACCTGTGCGGTGGCGGAAACCAGTCTTTACGAAATCAGCAAAGGCGAACAAAAAATCTACCTCGGCGGCACTATCCATGTGCTGCGCAATAGCGATTATCCCCTGCCAGCGGAATACGAACAGGCGTATGAGCAAACACAAATCCTGGTTTTGGAAACTGATTTAAAAAAATCCAACTCACCGGAGTTTGGCCAGCAGCTTGCGCAGGCGTTTATGTACACCGGTGGCAAAAATCTCGCCCAGGACCTGCAACCCAAGCTCTGGCAACAATTGCAAGACTATGCCGATAAAAACCAGTTTCCGCTCGGCCAAATGAGTATGTTCAAGGCCGTATTTGTCAGCCTGTCGTTATCGATTATGGAAATGCAGAAGCGCGGCTACGGCTTGGGGCAGGGAGTGGATATGTATTTTTACCAAAAGGCGAGTTTGGTGAATAAACCAATTCATGAGCTTGAGTCGGCCGAAGACGTGTTGTCGCACTTGAATGAGTTGGTTGATCTGGATGCAAATCAGGTAATCAAATCTACACTGCGCGATTTAAGCAAAATCGATAAGGTAATGAGCCAATCACTGGTGTTTTGGCGCAAGGGTGATTTGGAAAAGCTCGACAAAGAAATGGCGAGCGACATGCGCGAGCAAACACCGGAAATTTATCAGCACCTGCTCGTGAATCGCAACCAAGCCTGGCTGCCAAAATTGGAGGCGATGTTTGCAACGCCGGAAACCGAATTGGTGCTAGTGGGCGCATTGCATTTGGGCGGCAAAGACGGCTTGTTGAACGCCTTAAAAGCACGCGGATATCAAATAAAACCCTTCACATTAAAAAAATAGTATTGCTAAAGCGCTCTTGTGGTTGCGCTGAAAAGTTCAGTGCAACGCGAGCGTTCGTTCGATAACCATAACAATTGATTGCACCACAAAGCCACAAGGAGTCTCTATGCTCAGCCCGAATTCATCTCAACCGGTTTCGTTGCAAATCTTGCAGCGTACGCTTGGCGGCGTAACTATTTTAAAAGGAATTACCGCAGACGTATTACCGGGCCAGGTTATTGCCTTGCTCGGAAAAAACGGCGCGGGAAAAACCACCTTGCTGGAAACCATTTTGGGGTTTGGGTTTCCATCAGCAGGCGAAGCAAAATTGTGGGATACCAAAGCCACCTCGATCGACGGTGAGATTAAGCAGCGTTTAGGCTTTGTGCCGCAACAAGATGAATTGCTTGCAGGTTTGAATGGCAAGGATCATTTGGAGTTATTCAAGGCCTTTCGTAAAACCTGGAACCAGCAACTGGTAGATCGCCTGGTGGCTGAATGGCTTATTCCTACGGATATCGCGGTAGGAAAGATGTCTGTCGGCCAACGTCAAAAATTATCCATTCTGCTAGCCATGGCTCATGAGCCGGAATTGTTGATCCTGGATGAACCCGTCGCGAGCCTGGACCCAATCGCACGCCGCCAATTTTTGCAGCAGCTAGTGGAAATCGCGGCCGATGAAAATCGCGCAGTAATTTTCTCCACGCATATCGTCAGCGATGTGGAACGCGTCGCCAATCAGGTGTGGATGCTGCGCGATGGCGGACTGGCTTATCAAGGTGGTTTGGATGAGCTGAAAGAATCCTTTGTGCGCGTCACGCTCAGTTTCAGTCAGCCTTTTAATCAAAAAATTAACTGGGCTAATTTAGTTAAACAAAAAAATAGCGGCAACCAAACCCTGCTTACATTCAGCCATTGGCAACCGGCAATGGAACAACAACTAGCACAAGAATTTTCTGCGCAAGTACAGGTGGAATATCTGGGGCTGGAAGATATTTTCCTGGAGTTGAATCAATGAGTGCAGGACATCTCAGTGTTCACAAGGGACTGGTAGTGCTGCAGCAGCTATTCCCAACACGAGTAATTCGTTGGTTGATGCTGTTAATGCTGACAATTTTTTTGATTGGATTTGCACTGACAGAATTATTCGCGTTGGATTTGATTGGTGTGGTTGCCGGGGCATTGGCTATGCCGTTGGTATTGATTGGGATGATAATCCTGCCGACCCAAATGGTGGCCCTGGCAACCCATAGAGCGGCCAGTTTTTTTCCGGGATTGCGTGGAATCCTGCTGGCTACTTACTGGTGGATCTGTTTGGTCTTATCGTTGACCATTTGCTGGATTTGGAATTTATCCCAGCTGAATCCGTTTTCGCTCTCTATGTTTGTTGTGGTCTGGCTGATTACCTCGCTGATATTCCAGGCGAGTGTATGGCTCTGTACCTTTTCGCAGACGGGCCATTTTTTGCTCTATGCGGTTTATATAATGTTGGGCGATATTTTTGGCTGGTTTGCTGCGGTTAACCCGCTCTACATTCTCTGTTTTATTTTGCTCAGCTGGGCAATTTTTGCGAAGCTTTGGCTTGGTTGGAAACCGGCGCACTATAAAGCCAATCCGTTTTTTGTAGGCTTGCAGGTGCGTGAGCAAATGCTCTGGGGCAAAGCCTTTAAGTCTTGGTTCAATGTCGCCCAGGCGCGGACTTGGCTGGGTTCGCGTTTGACTGGTATTCCCGATGGCCGCGTGGCACGTATCCAGCGGATGCTGCCCGCTTTAGGGTCCGCAACTGTGGGTTTTTTGCCGGGTTATCTCCTTATGGGTAGCGATTGGTTACTTGGTCTTGGGTATATGTTCCTGATGGCTGGTGGCGGCTTTTTTGCGATGCTGATGCTCATGGGGAACGGGATGAATGTGCATCGAATTTGGTTGTATAGCCCCGGTAATCGTCGCGCGCTTTTTACTTATCTGCATGGTCGCTTTTGGTCTAGTGTGCTGCCGGTAACCCTGGTGTTGGTGCTCGTGGGTACGCTGGTAAATCTGTTCTGGAAAAACTGGCACAGTCCTTCTGACTGGTTGATGTTTATGGTGAGCTTGTTGCTGTTGCAGTCGCTGTGTTTTCACCTTTATTGGTGGTTGTACCAGCGCTTGGGGGCGAATCACGTATTGCTCAGTTTCGCGTGCGGCGCCTTGGTGCTGTGTTGGTTTTTAATGTCCATCGTGAGCGGTTTTTTAATGAATGGGCCCGCAAGTTGGCCAGCTATATCACCCCTGTGGATTCTTATTTCAGAAGTGCTGGGTTTGGCGCTGCTTTATCGGCCGGTGCGATTTGGTTTTTCCAAGATTGAATTCGTGGGAGCAGGGCAATGAAAAACCTAACGGGAAAAATGAATACCTTATTGGTGGTTTTTAAGTTGTTATTCCCGCTGAGGGTTTTTCGCTGGGTAGTTTATGGCAGCGTAGTGATGTTGGCATTGGC